>Ga0307508_10001060_pt1 | contig 31799 bp, 41 predicted proteins | sample 9_EM_MG_FD_203089 | JGI IMG/M metagenome (GOLD analysis project Ga0307508, IMG submission 203089) | Populus trichocarpa ectomycorrhiza microbial communities from riparian zone in the Pacific Northwest, United States - 9_EM | ecosystem: Host-associated > Plants > Roots > Unclassified | place...
GCGGAGGGCAAAGGGGAGCTTGCAACGTGCCGCCACCGCGCGGACAGCGGACGGGAAAAACGGATAAAATGTACGCCGCCATAGTCTATATAGGCTGAACGCGAGTATGATTAAACAAAAAAAAAAATCCACCACCAACATTAAGGTATATAAATGCTCTTATGAGGTGATTGAGAAAGATTTATTTTAGCGGGCATGGTTGATTTAACTTACATCATTTTGGTTGTAAGGTCTGGAATGTTCGGCACGCTAAGCGTCAATATTGCCGTTTTGGGATCTGTTGGTGCAGATTATATTAGATACATACATAAATATCCTAAAATATGCTGCCATTTGTTTTATCGGCGACTTGACGGTGACCCTTGTACACCTTCTCTTTAAACTCCTTCGTATTGTGAGTATGCCCATCCATATAGTATGAATAAACGGCGGAGGTACGGAAGGAGACTGGGAAGGGAAAGACCGGTGGAAGATTCGGGACCTTTTGGCGGATGAGAAGTGCGGGCGGGCGGTACTGGACTTCCTCTCCACCATGGATGTGGGAAGGCGGGTGCCGGCCGAGGAGGACGCAGTGAGCGAGGTGTCGGAGGCGGAGCTGCGGGAGTTCTTGGGGGAGCCGGGAGCGGGGGCCGAGGAGCCGGGAGCTGGGGGGCTCCACTGTTCCTGCCCACGCCCGACTTCATGGTGCCTGCAGGAACGGTGTAGTTAGGGGCCAGTGCTTGCAACGGGCCGCCACTGCGCGGACAGCGGACAGGAAACGGACTGTACCTAATCTCGCCATGATCTGACAGGTCGCATGCGAGTAATGAATAAACAAAAAAAAAAGCGCTCAGATTCCAGCTGCGACGGCAAGGCGCTGCAGATCAGCTCGAAGCATGGGGCGGGACCATAATTAAGTGTTGGTTCGTCCTGCCGCCATGCGAGGAACGCAAGCCAGTCTCGCTCAAGGATTTAGCCAGCGCAGAAAACAAAGAACAAAAACACTCACGTCGCAAGATGCCGCTCGACACATCGTTTACGGTCCCCTTCTTGGTCAACAGCGAGACGACGGCGGGCGCGACGGCGGGCGCGACGTTCGCGGTGATCTGTCCGGCGACGGGCGCGACGGGGGGGGGGGGGACATCAATTTTATTTCGCGTCTATGAGCCTTTGCAGACTACGGCGAACGCCAACCACAACACCAACCCATATCCGTCCGCGAGTCTAGCTGTGCGGCTCTCCCTATGGCCCTGCTGGCCCACTAATAGGCTATCTTACACTCCGCCCCCACCAGCGCCCTCCACCTCCACCTCCATCAACTCTTCCTCGCCACCCATATCCACACCATCACCGTCCTCCTCCAGAGAGCTCTCACTCCCATTCTCCCAATCGTCTTCTCTAGCTCGCCGTCCCACATCGGTCGTTTCCAAAAACGTAAGTATTGCCTCCGTGCACCGCTCATCCGCAAACAGATCAGCGATCCGAAATCGATCTCGTCCACGTCTAGTCTGCAGTCGGACCTCTTTCCAGAGCACTTTTTGCTGCCGTCGCCATGCGGTTCATGTCTTGAAGAGATGTTCACGTGTCTGGGTGATACCAGGTCTGTGGCACCACCAGCATGTATCATCCTCTCTACTCCCGATCCACTTCAAGTACATCCCTGTGAGGGCGTGTCCGGTCTTCAGTTGGTAGTAGTGAGATGCTATACCCTTTCTTGCCTTAGCCGGTGCTGGGTCGGGACGGTTTCTCCGCCACTGACGGCATTTAACGTTGTAGCTCGGATTGGTTATACGTGAGTACGCCCAGTCTTTTGCTTCCTCCCACTTCTTTTCTGCCACCTGTCTGGAGAGGCGAGCTAGAGAGACTGGGGCATACGCCTTGGCCGGTTGTCAATTGTAAGCCACTCCACACCATGTGTTTCGGGTTGGCCTGCTGCGACTTTGGCCCATTCATCTGCCTTTTCATTGCCGACGGGCGCGACGGTGTGGCACGCGGCGGTTGCCGTGGCGAGCACCGCGCGGCAGAGCTGCTGGAGGCGTCGGCGGCTGAGCTGGCGGAGGCGATGCGGCTCGAGACCGCGGCCGACGCTGGCTGGTGCGAATTGAACGTCGCGTACGCGTCGGGTGTGCTGCGCGACGTGGCGAGCAGGGTCGCGAGTGGGGTTGCGAGTCGGACGTGACGGTGCTGGTGCTGAAGGAGCCGTACGGCGTCGTGCTCTCGATCGCGCCATGGTCGGTGCTCCATCCCCGCGGTGCGTGTTCGCCCCCGGCTGACGACAAATCGCAGGAACGCGCCGGTGATACTCGCGGTCCGCGCGATCGTCTTCCCACTGGCCGCGGGCAACACCGTCGTCTTCAAGTCGTCGGAGCTGTCGCCGCGCACGCACTTCCTGGTGGCCGAGCTGTTCCGGACAGCCGGGTTCCCCGCGGGGACGGCCAACCTGTTGGGGCACTCGCGCGAGGACGCGCCGCGCATCACGGAGGCGCTGATCCAGGCGCCTGCCGGCGCATAGTCAACTTCACCGGGTCGACGGCGACGGGCCGCCGGATCGCGGCGCTGGCGAGCGAGCACCTGAAGCCGGTCACGCTCGAGCTCGGCAGCGAAGCGCCCACGATCGTGTTCGACGACAACGACGCTGAAGCAGGCGACCCGAGTGTACGCCGACTTCGTCTACAACTACTACCCGCCAGTGGGCTCGTTCAACACGCGACCGCTCAATTCACAACGGTTGAGCAGACGTTCGCGGTGCGCAAGTTCCTGCTCGAGCGGATCCTGCGCACGTTCCCACGGCGCCGGTTCATGCTCATCGGCGACACGTCCAACCCGGACATCATGAGCGGGTACCCGGAGGTCGCCAAGGCCTACGCCAACGTCCAGTGCATCCTGCTGCGCAACGTCTCCGCCACCGACAGCTCCAACAGGTTCCCCTACGATACCAGCGGCTTCAATGGCCTCGACCGCGCAAAGTACATGTTCTTCACGACCCCCGACGACCTCGCCGGCCTCGACTTTGGCAGCGGCGACTGCGCCAACGGGACGGTCATTCAGAGCGTTACCTTTGACTGGCAAAACCTGCCGCTCGGAGTACGCGACCAGACCGCCAGCGACGGCGGCAGCAGCTCGAAGACGGGTGTCAAGAAGGTCTGGTGGTTCGTAATGGTCGCGGTTGTGGCGCCGTGGTCGGCGCTGTAGGATATGGTGGGCAGAGACTTCTACGATAAGCGATACTGAGACACGTTACGACGCATTTCTTGGGGGAATATTTAGTGTTTGGCGGGGATATTCATTATCACCTTCAGCCTATTTAGTTCATGGCGATGTTATGTACACAGTCTATTGCCGTTGGCCATCTCTCGTGGAAACGCGACCAGAGGTAGGGCACGAAGAGCCAGGGCAGCGACTTGCAGCTATCTAATGGTGAAGCAAGAAGCTCGCGCGACTGTAGGTTGCTCCGGACAACCAACCTAGGAGCCCTAGCGATAGAGTCAGTCCTCAGACCAGCGGCAGCCTAGCTGGAGAACGGGCAGCGGCGGTTCCGGTTACTGCTGCTTAGCTTACCGTAGGGCTACTAGGCGAAGGCAGAGCACCCCCGACCTGGACTCACCAGGTTTATGGACGGGTTGCGACTGGACAGCGGAGCCGCCGGGTACGCGGTCAATGGCACAATGGCTGGCAACAAAACCCACATGGGCACAGCCAGGAAGCCTACGATGCAGAGAGCGCTATCCTCGCCAGGGCACTAGGGGCCGCGGCAAGGCGACAGACGACACCGGGAGAAGGTCTCTGTTGAATGGTTATGTCAGTAGGTGTGCGTAGGTGGAATTCTTCACGTAGTGGTGGGACAATCTCAGTTGCTGTGTAGTAGGTTGTTTTTGTATAGAACAGAAGAAGCCCGCCGAACCGAGAACACTAGATACATCCACACTGCACGCCTAGCCCCACCATTCCTATGGTAACACCATCCTCTTAACTCTAGCAGGGCCCCCATACAACCAGAGGCGAGAGCGTACGCCGTGCGTCCAGCGCCGAGAAGATTTTCCAACAGTCTCAATCTTCACCGACGCCCAGGCCGCTATCGAACGCATGACCTTGGGGGAATCTGACCCTGGCCAGTTGTCAGTTATTCAGGCGTGAAGCACATCGCAATGCTGGCTATGGAGAGCTAGGCCGGACATCACCATCGAGATCCGCTGGTGCCCAGCACACAAACGCGTCCCGGGAAACGAGAAGGCTGGCGAGTGGGCCGAACTCGCGGCGGAAGATCCCGATGCCCGAGGGGTGAAATTGCTGCAACACGCAGATGGGGCTGGAGTACCGGCAATGCTGCACCCGAGATCACTCGCACACCTCAAGCGGTATATCTCAGAGAATAAGTAGGCGGAAGATCGTTATCGCCGTGATCTAGATGGGTCGCATGCGATTAACGAAGAAATAAAGAAAGGGCGGAAATCGGCAGATGGGCTGGAGGACGGGTTTTGCCAAGAACTACAGCCTACAGGGCGCCGCGTGAGCAGCGGCCGGACAAGACAGTGGCCGGTAGTGTCAAAAGCTTGTCTCGAGGTTCTACCAGTTAAAGACGGAGCACTGCCTCGCCGGGCAGTATCCGAACTGGACGAAGAGTCGACCCACTGCTCAGTGCTGGTGGTGCCCATACAGGACGCAGATGCGGGGGCGTATCTTCAAGAACTGCCCCGAGTGGGAGGCGCAACAAAGATTCTGTTGAAGGAGGTGCAGAAGGAGGTCTGGAGGGGGAAGGACCGGTTTAGGTTCTGGGACCTCCTCGCCGATGCAAGGTGCAACCTCTGCAGAAGAGGAGTAGGATGTGGGGGCGGCTTTCCTTTGTTCTCCCTTCTGCCTTTCCTTTGTAATTTCCTTGGTGCGATTCATATCTTCTTGGGGCGGCCTGGCCGGAGGGCGAAGGGGAGCTTGCAACAAGCTGCCTTCATGCGGACTGCAGACGGGCAACGGACAGTGTGTGTGTACATCGCCAGGATCCCCATAAGTCGCATGCGATTTAAACGGAAAAAAAGCCGTCGTCAGCCCAACCTCAGTCAGTCCGCAAACGGCACGCGGGGACTCTCACTGCCCCAGCTTAGCCTATTCTCGATTGAAAGACATAGGAAACAACAAAAAGAAAGACAACGGAAAGCCTCGCCTGTCGCCTACTCCTCTCCTCCTCCCGATCCGAGTCCTCGCTCTAGGCCTCATCCCTTGCCCCTCCGGTTCCATCCTTCATCCCACATCAGTTGCACGAAGGAAGTCCAAGATCGACCGGGTACACAGCCATCCGCGAACAAGTCTCGGATCTTGAAACCGTTCTTCTCCCTTCCTATCTCTTTCCACTCCACCACCCACAGGATCTTCTGCTGCGGCTTCCAATGCGGGCAGTTTTCGAACAGGTGTTCCCGCATCTGTCTTGAAATGCACCACCTGCACTACGTGACGGTCCGGCCCTCCATCCATTGGATGTCTGGTGAGACAATACCCCGTTTCAGCAGGTAGAACCGGCCGGCCAACCAATTCGAGCTCCCACCAACCCACCAACCACTCTGTTCGGGCGCTGTTTGTCCCACATCCTGTACCTCCCGACCAGCCGCGGGTTTCAGCCCACTTCTTTTCTAAGATCTCCCGATTGAGGTTCACGACATGGTATCCTTCATCCAAGTCCTAAGCCGCCCTGAAGCCATTACATACTAGCGCCTAAGTGCATACTCGCTCACGCGTTCGTTTGACCCACTTGCACGTCACGTGACCATAACGCACTGTACGGTATCGTCGCTTGACTTGCCCACCCGTTCGCCCGCGCGCTTGACTTGCTTACTGCCTCACACCGCGTTCGCCCGCTCGACCGTCTACTCGACTCTCTTACGCACCCACTCACACATCAGCTCGGCTTGCTTGCGCGTTCGCTCACCCCGCTTCGCTACCTGGAGTATTATTTGTCCTGCACCCTTACTCGTTGATGATATCACAACGGGCTCGCAGTAGATGTTGCATCGGGGATAGTAGAAGTTGTATCGGCCTCGTAGCAGATATTGCGATGGATCTCCGGCGAGTACCCTGTGCGAGTCATGCATACATATTGCCATCTTATGCAAGACGCATTTTTTTTTCGGCGGTAAGCGCAGTCTAGGCGCCGAAGCGCGCATCATCGCGCACTAGCACGCTTTGGGACTTGCTGTATATCAAACTGCGCCAGGTTCAATATTTCGAATTTCTAGACATAGATATAAAGATACCCATCCTGTCAACGACTCAACACCATCACCCCCATCAGTTTCCTCTGCGTCAGTGATTTGTAGGAACTCAGACAAAATCCAGGGTAGGTACCATCGCTCAACTGAGAGTTCCTCCGATTGAAGCATAAGAAGCTGATGAGCCCAAAGCATTTCTCGGAAGTCTCTTGAACTTTTTTTTGGTGATCTTACGAAGAGCGACCGTGTTCCGAATAAAGAAGCGGTGGAACCAGCCCCGTGAGAAGCGAAATTCGACTGTGGAATCGGAATAGAGTTCGTGGTGTAACCGCTTTGCCGTCCGTTTGAATTATTTGCGGTGTACCACTCGGCCTATGAGTTGACAAGGCGATGACCAATGCATTTTCCAAAGCCTTCCATCGAGGGAAACTCCGACATATCCGTCGAGCTTTACCGATAGCCTGCAGTAGATCTGCCTCCACCTAAATTACCAGGGTGACAAGTCATTAAAAATTCTTATCAGATGTTGGTATACGGACTAGAGTTGCCTACTTTCTTCATCGCGATATCTGATCTACCCTCTTCAAACTGAACTTACCCCTAGTCTCCTCCCTCGTTGGTGTGTTTACCTGGCCGGTGCCTGAACTCAGAGGGGAACAGAGATCCGGCTTGCTAGCCGACTCACCCTCAGCGGTGGACTGTAAATTGACGGCAGAAAATATCTTTGAGAGTTCGTAGACAGGTGTAGGTGGTTCCAGGGAGTCGAGAACAGAGGTTTGGTGAAGATGGAGTGTAGGTGATGGTGAGAAGTTGACGGCAGGGGCGCGCCGGCGGCGGGAGCCATGGCCGTGAATGCTGGCCTGGCACCATCAGCTTTCCTATCAATATCCGTCTCCCCATACCGTCCATATCGTTCCTTCTATCGAATGCTACAATGCTACTCCTATTAGTGGTTATCTTGTGTGGTAGGTTCTATATATTGGTCGAGAGACTTGTTCTTTCAACCGAATGTTGAGTCCCGTGACATTAAAAACTCCTAGTGCGAGCTTATTCGGCGCCAAGACGGCACTTAGCGCCAAAAAAACCATGCGTCTTACATGAGATAATACAGTTGAGGACACCTACATAGTCGCGGAGGGTGACATTCATTTCTGCTTAGTAACACATACAAAATACCCCTGTAAAACCGAGTGACCGTCATGATTTCTCTGATCGACCATACAAGCGACATTCCTTCCAAAACCCCCCTCTTTTCTCCACCACCAGAAGGTATATCAAAAATCCGAGTCTATCAGGCGACGCAGCGAGTGAAATAGAAGCTCCTAATAGAGTTCTTTTTCTAAAAAAGTTTTTTTGTTGAAGAATAAGCGGCTCAAACTTGGGGTGTCAGATCCACTCCTGCTTTAGGAGTATACGGTACATATGTACCTAGATGCATAGATCGAACCAAACTGCCGGAATTCTCGCTGCTCAGGTACGGGACGCCGGGGTGGATTAGACGAGGCCGGCGTTGGACGACGCCGTGGCGACGTCAACACAATGCCATGGCAACGCTGTATTGCGAGAGGAGCCAGATTAGGAAGCTCGTGTAACAGAGGATCGTTCTGTACTCTTCGTTCTTTCTTTCTTTCTTCCATATACATAATGAAGGACCTACGCCAGGCCCGATGTAGATAAAGACACTAAAAGAATATGGGATCAAGAAAGAAATGGACGGGTGCTGACGCTATGAAAACCCTAGGATTGTTGATTCTGTCTTGCTAGGATGATGTACAGGATACGGAGCCAACCCCACTCCGCAATTTGCTAAGTGATACACAGAATTCGATGAATAATCCGAACAATGAAGCAACCCAACCTAAATCCTCCCACAATAAGTACTTAGACATAATAGAATGATATAAAACCCGCCTTGTCTCGTGCAGATCTTCCACGCCACCAACCTCTCTCTCTCTCTCCTATTGGGAACTCTCTGTTTCGCTAAATTCTTCAAAACAAGCAGGGCCCTGAAGTTTCGGCCGTCCACAGTTAGGGGCAAGAGGGGCTGAACCGTGCCGTTTTCCGGAACGCTTTCTCGGCACGAGGCTAACGCACACAGCCATGTATCTATGTAGGACGTGAGATCGAGGGACCCCCGCTTCGACCGGCACCCGCCGCCCCCCCCAAGCGACATCCCCTATTTCTCACGTTCCACTATCTATCTAACCAACTTTTAGCTCAATGCATACCATGGGCGGGTTTACTCTCCGTACATGTCTCATTACGTGACGGCACTGATGTCATGGTCTTTTCGTTGCAGTTCTCTGCATACATATCCCCCTGCTTCTAAGATGGTCGGTTCGTTTCCCAGATTTGACGATGAAGATAATATTCGGCAACCATCTACGTACGCACCGAGGGGAAAGGCCTTCGCATTTCTCGGCATCCATCCATCTGGTTGGGTAACTATATAGGGGTTGGACGCCACCATAAGAAGCAATCATCACAGCTGTGTAATAGGGGGAGGGGCTGGTCGTTAGTGAAGGGCTGACAAGCAGCCGCCTCCGCGAAACTCCAACTAGATGTGTATTCGCCAGGGAGCACGGGTAGATCCCTTTATTTTCCCCACCGTGGAAGCCATCTCAAGTGCTCGTTCTTTTTTTTTATGTACCCTGCGCCGCCTGGGCACGCATGGCGGCTGGCAACTTTCGTGAATGGCTTCTTGAGACTCTATTGCGCGCTGTTTGCATCCAGTCAAAAGCAATACCGCCAACTCATGGGTTCGCGGGATTCCCCCGAGACGACTGGTTGGTACTCGTAGCCGTCGACCAATAAATCGGAAGTGGCAAAGCTTGTGATACTGGTAGCACTGTGCCGAACGCTCTGGACACGAAGCACCTGACCGTCTAGATAGCGGGTCTGTGGCGCTCTGCATGCGGGGTTCAGGCACCACCTATGTAGCGGTTCGACTCTCCCATCTTCCACTTTAACGAGGGGGAGGTTGGACTCCTCCCGCTAACGGGACAGTCTCGACTCATTGTTGGAGAATGGCTGAATTTTCAGGGCTCATGGACGTGGTGGTGGCGCTCGCGTAGTGTCGCCCCTATCATGCGCATGTGAAAGGGCTCTGACGCCAAGCAACGCAGTTCCACCCAGTGTTTTCCTGGAGCATGCAGAGTCCATACTGCTTCCGGCTGTTGAGATCGAAAAGCGGTGGTCTCAACCTTTGTCTTGAAAGGACTGGGCGGATTTGCCCTCATGATTCGCTCAGGAGCTCCATCCTAGGAACCACCGCCAAGGCTTTTGCCGAAAAGAGGCGGATATCTACTGGTAGTTACGTACATACCTGGATGTGTTGGGTGACCAAGCTTCCATTGAGCTTCGTGACATCCCCCAGGTTGTCCCACAGATCGGAGGTTCCTGCCGCTAACAAACGCGCCATGCTACCTATCTACGCACCTCTGCCACCAGAGGTGACCCCATTGCCGCTTTTGGGAACCACTTCTCCTTCGAGCATTCGGTTGTTGTCCGCCTAGGTATATAAGCTGGCGAAGAGTACGGACCATGCCGATGCTTCTTCATCCACCCAGTCACTCGTTATTCCTACCCAGTCCCTCTTTTAGTGCTATTATGAAGCCCCAATATCTCCTATACATGCTAGCGGGGTTGGCCATTGCCAGCCCGGTGGACCACGAAAAGCGCGGCGGCTCTGAGGCGCAGATCGATAAGCGTGGACACCGCGACCGTTACCCTCGGACCGTCACGGTGACCAGGACCAGGACGAGGACGAAGTACATCCCGAAGACCACCACCAAGTGGGCCACCGACTACGGTCGTGCCAAAACCGTTACGCGGACCATCACCGTGAGTACCACCCACACGATCTGGCCCTTTGGTTTCGATATCTGTCCCACCACAAGACCAGCATACATCCAGAGCGGGCTCGACCTCAATCGCTACGACGGCTGACTGATGTTTGTGCCAAGCAGGTCCCTGCATACCCCTCGACTCGTACCGTCACTAGGACCGCAAGACCCGAGGTCGTCACCGTTACCCTTCCTCAGGGAACGACGACGATCAATTTCCCCGTCACCGTTCCCGTCACCATCACAGAAGACCCTGTCACGGTTACTGATGATCCTGTCACTGTCACGGCAGACCCTGGCGAGCCTGTCACTATCACTGCGGATCCCGTCACCGTCACTGCGGATTTTGGTGAGCCTGTCACCATCACTGCGGATCCCGTCACTGTCACGGCGGACCCTGGCGAGCCTGTCACCATTACCGCGGACCCGGTCACTGTCACGGCAGACCCTGGCGACCCTGTCACTATCACTGCGGATCCCGTCACCGTCACTGCGGATTTTGGTGAGCCTGTCACCATCACTGCGGATCCCGTCACTGTCACTGCGGACCCTGGCGAACCTGTCACCATCACCGCGGACCCTGTCACTGTCACCGCGGACCCTGGCGAGCCTGTCACCATTACCGCGGACCCCGTCACTGTCACGGCGGAACCTGGTGAACCTGTCACCATCACCGCGGACCCTGTCACTGTCACGGCGGACCCTGGCGAGCCTGTCACCATTACCGCGGACCCCGTCACTGTCACGGCGGAACCTGGTGAACCTGTCACCATCACCGCGGACCCTGTCACTGTCACGGCGGACCCTGGAGAGCCCGTCACCGTTACCGCGGACCCGGTCACTGTCACGGCAGACCCTGGCGAGCCTGTCACCATCACTGCGGATCCCGTCACTGTCACTGCGGACCCTGGCGAGCCTGTCACCGTCACAGCAGACCCCGTCACTGTCACGGCAGAAGCTGTCACCGTCACGGCAGACCCCGTCACGGTTTCTGTCCCTGGACCCACCGTCACCGCCTGCCCCTCGGCCTCATGCGCCTTCACCGGCAATCGCGTCGTCAACGGCGGCTTCGAGGCTTCGGGTATCTCCCCCTGGCAGACTCGCGACCCGGTTTCGTACGACGCCGGGAACTCAGGCCCATCAGTCGACCAATTCCAAGGAGGTGGCAGGTCGTACAAGCTGCGCTTCAGCTCTGCGAGCAACCCAGGCTCCGTTACGGCCTACCAGAATATCAACGTGTGCGCTGACGTCGAATACATGCTTACCGCATACGAACGCCAGGAGTCCGAGGGTAACTGCGCGTATACCTGGAGTGTTGACGGGGTTCCGATCCAGACTGCGCCTACTGTTCCGGCGATTAATGCCTGGACCCCAGTATCCTTGACTTTCACGCCCGCATCTTCGACGGCGGAGATCTCGGTGTTGATCTCTTGTGCTCGTGGAAGTGGAAGCAGGGAAGCTTTCCTTGATTCCGTCTCAGTCGAAGCGGCCGCCTAGTGGTGTGTATTATTGTCGGCATCGGAAAGATTCGTCGAAGATTCGTCGGAAACTTAATGGGCACCTGTAGTAGTTGGTTCGGCTTCTTGGAGGAGTAATGTAATGGATTTCTGTTTCTTTCTGTAAACACAGAGTTTTTTTTCCTTATCAGCCATTCCGATAATAAAGAGGCCAAGTCGGTTCAATCCAATTGCTGGCGGGTTCACTGAATTCTCACCAGTCTAGAATAGGCTTTCCGTATATCGTGGACTGCCGTTGGAGGCCGGTGCAGTTGAGATCGCCATGAGCCTCAGATCACCCTAGGTGGCATCCCAGTAATACCAAAGGCATTCATCCATCTCACTGGCGTGCGGCGTGCTCGAGAGCTGTACTGTGAACTTGTAGCTAGGTCTCTAGGAGTTCCGCTGCAAACCACTCGACAGCATTCCCTGTGCTTGTCCTTGTCTTAGGCTTGGCTTCTGATGCGGAGTGCACATTTGTTGGCCAAGCACTGGAAACGGCCGCCCGCCGGCGCTACACCCTGGGACGGTTGATAGTTTTCACGGATGTCCTCGGACAACCCCTAGGTGCACGCCCCTGAGACGAGAAGCACATCGCCATCCTCCTCTAGAGGGAGGCAGCGGTGACGCTAGAACTCCGGTGATACCCTGCCCACAACAGGGTGACTGGGGACGAGAAGGCGGACGAGTGGGCGAAGCTGGCGGCGGACGAGCCAGCACTCATGGCTGGAATTCCTCGGATGCGGGGACAGGTACGGTAGAAGGCGCCTCCCCCGGGCCCCTCGCCCACTTGAAGCTCTCGATCACCAAGTCCAAGTGGAAGGAGACAAGAGGGTGGGCGGTTGTCAGAGCCACCCACAAAATAAAAAAACTGCCAGAAGGAACGACAGAGGCCGGACTCCATTCCTGACAACGCGAACAAGAGGCTCGCCTCGGGGCTCTACTAGCTGAAGGCAGGTCACTGTTTCACTGGGCAGCACCTTGAGTGGACAAAGAGCCGACCCGCCGCCCAGTGCTGGCGGTACCGGTACAAGGCTCACACTCGGGAACATTTTTTTAAGAATTGCCCGCAATGGAAGTGGCAGCAGAAGATCCTGTAGGCGGAGGTGCGAAGGGATACCGGAACGGGAAACGATCGTTCGAAGCTCCAGGACCTCTTTGCGGACGAGGCACGGCTAGGCGGATTGCTGTATTGTTGGGGCATACTGCAACAACAGTCTGTCCACCAACTATATTGCATGAATTGGTTTCTGTGGTATCATCAGTGAGTTCACGGTGTATGTAGCCGTTGTTCCGGCTAATAGTACCTTCAACGAAGTCAAAAATTTCCAACTCAAAAAAGGGTATGGGATGCATCTAAAATTTGTGGTTCTTATCGTTATTGTATGATTGTAAATAACTCCACCACAACCTACACCATAGTGCATCAATGATAATATATGACAAAACCACAACCACTGCGCAACAAAACGTTTAGTGACGAAGTAAGTCATTTATGATACATACATATCACAGAAAACGAACCCTATGGCATCGCCATATAGATTGCATACGGTTAACGAACAAACAATAAATTAGGTTTATTTAACTCCAAACTATGACCTACTGTGGCGCAGAAGGGCGTGCGTGATTAGGTTAGATCCGTTAGTCTTGGCGAGGAGGCGGGGCATTGTCGTTGGGTGCAGCGTCACATTCAAGTGCTAAGGTGATGGGTTCAACCGTCTTTGTCTTTTCGGACTCCGAATCCAATCGGTCCTTGCTCTCTTAGCCATCAGCACAACACCCTTTCTTTCTAGCCCTATTCCTCATCCTATCTTCGCCCGCCGTGTTCCCTTACCCGCCGATATACATACTCCATAACATACAGCACTATGATCTCAATTCCGCTGCTCCCGCGGCTTCGAGCGTGTCCGTTGCACTCCGTCGCGTGCCGCTGCTGCCGCCGCAGATCCGCCGTGCCTCCCCATACCCGAGCACGATCGAACGCTGCGCCGCGCACGCCGACGCCGCCCCGCCGCCGGAGGTAGAGTACGACTATACCGCGTTTTTAAGAAGCTCCAGTCGCGCACCGACAGGGTCGACGGCGGGCTACGGGCCGCAATCGTCGTCATCGTCGCTCTCGACGCGCGCGTCAACGGCGTCGTCGCGGGCCGGCGCAAGGCTCTGGAAGCGGAGCAGAAGTTTGCCGACCAGTCCAAGGCTGTCGAATCGCTTGTGTAGACGGTCGCCGAGCTGTCGGGGACGAGCGCGGAGGCCGTGACCGTCGCGCGCGAGGCGAGGAACGACGGGTAGAACCAGCTCGAAGTCGCCGGCCGGCTCGTCGAACTCGAGGACCGCCTCGCTGTGGTGAAGAAACAGCCGATCGCCCGCATCAAGGAGCTCGAGAATACCGCCATCTGGCTCAAGTTGTCCTCGTGGCGACCAAGCTCCGCACTCAGCAGCTGGCTATCGACGCCGGCACATAACAGGTACCTTCGCCCTTTTATCACCACCACTGCAGCAGAGCCCGACCGTGGCCGATCGCTGGGTCCACAGTCGTGTCATGGACATGGAGCGGAGTGTGTCGGAGCAAAGTGCCAAACGGCCCAGGAGGGGGGATGAGATGTGATCTTCTGGCGGGGATACTTGCATCTGCTTGGTGACTTGCTGCTGGTGGGGTCGAACTTGCCTCGTTGTACACAGGTGGCAGTAGCAGTCGCTTGGGGGGCCGTTTGATCGTGATTGAAGTTATCCGCATCTCGGTGCCCTTGTATAGAATTCCGTGAAATTTGTCAAAACAAATCTCAACCAACTCCTGTGGCATCGTATTCCGCTCCGCCGTCGCCCGTTCAACCGTCCACGCGAAGATCTGCCAGCCTGTCTCCATGTTGAGCTTTGGGTTTTTTTCTCTTGCTCAATTCGTCCCCGAACCGCTGCGCGGTGAGACGAGCACAACGTAAGGCAGATGAAGCCACGAATTCCTACTCCATGGACCTACTTTCAGTGGTGTGGCGTACTCCGGAGACCGCCGGCTGACAGCCATGTGTCCGTGTTTGAACCGCCGAGGGGGATAGAGTACGGCGTCAGCTCGCCCATGATCAGGTAACCAGCGCATAGTCCGCATTCTGCCATTCGGCGAAGCCAGCGTCGACACGGCCCATCGACGTCAGCTATGGTGCTCTCCACATGCTTCTCACTCCCACCGCCACAGTCAGTGGCAGAATGTGGAGGTATATCGGGGAGCACGGGCTGTCTGAGTGCGCCCTGAGCTTAGATAACCTTCTTCCGCTCTCGATCACCGCGCCCCGAGTGGACCTTGCGTAGAGGAACACGAAGCGGAGAGGTAGATGCATACGGAACTTCCGCTATCTCACTCTCTGAGGATCGTGACCGGGAATAATAGTGGGGAAATCAGGTGACTGGACTTTAAAGCTCCAAGGTGCATCAACGGCTTTTTCTTCCTTTTTCTTCTCGTCTCGGCTTTTTTTTTATCCCGAGAACCGCATGCGGCCGGCCGGTGTATGTACCATGCCTTCTAAATGGCGCGGAATTCAGTGGTTACCCGAGTAGATGATCGGAAAAAGAGGCGGACAGCGGCAGTTCGATCATCCCGGTCTCTGTATGTGCCGATGGCGGCGGGGAAGATTTCTGCACAGATCTAGTCACCTATGTACATACCTGCACTGTGGGCAATTCTCCTGCAAACATGGAAGTGGCAGCAGAGTCGTCACGCTTGCTACCCTCTCCCTCTTCCTCGCGTCTCTACTACCTTCACCGCTGTTCGTTTCCATTTGCAGTTGAGCCAGTTCGTATTTCCCAGCCAGTTAGGCCGTGACAACTGCGCCGTACGATCTGGATGTTGCCTGGTAACGAGTTCGATCACCACATTCCGCGGTCCGGCGGCTGACGAGTGACGCCCCATGTGCTGCATATCAACCCCCAGCGGCGGTGGATAAACGCGGTTACGGGCGGGACTGCGGACCCGGGCAGGAGTGGGCAAGTACTCCGTTGCGATTATTCCCTCCAGCATGCAGCTGTGGGGGTGTGGGCGGTGATCGTCCATATCTACATATCAGCGGCGCGTGGTCACGATCACACCTCTGCACGTAACTAGTTACTGCTTCCTCTTATCTGACCAGATCTCCATCGTGTGTACTCGCACAACATCCAACATCCAACGCGCGTGATGCGTGCTCCAATGCTCCGCTCCACTCCGACCACACGTCACAGAACAATGCAACCGCCATCGCGGCAGCCTGCACCTGCACCGGCCTTTAGCCGGGCAACCTTAGGGGCGGTGTGCGCCGGCCGGCCGAGGAGAAGATGCGAAAGAAAGCAAGAAAGAAAGAAAAGAGCGAGAGGAAAAACTTAAGATGCGGGGAAGTGGATGCGGGGAAGTGGGCTCGCTGGCGAACCGGCTATGTACTCTAGAGCGTACGGTACCGAGTGGGCGGAGATCGCCAACCGTGCCGTGCGACATCGTGGCTTCGGCAGTACCGGCGAGGTAGTGTACATAGTTACTCTACAACGCTTACATCAGCAACTTCAATCCCCCGGCGCGTCAGGTATCTGCCGATCTGGAGAGAACAGGCCCCGCCGGCTGGCGCTCCTCCTTCCCGGAGTGGAGTCGATCTGCGCCAACCACCACCAGCCCGTGCGGGCCGTTTCGATCAACAGCAGCAACTAGAGTGTGTAGTATACGCTTGACGATTCGACACTATTCCTGCATGCACGTACCCCGAGTGACCCAACAGCAAGCAACTACTATATAGATACTCTACATACATACACAACTGCTGGGGGATCGTCGCCACCCCGCTTTTTGCGCGGGCTGGGTGTGCGGCTTGTGGCGGATCGCTGCCAATCATCCTCCCGCCCGCCCTTGGACCGTGGCCCGCCCCCGACGCATCAGCCCCGCGCTGAGTCGCCAGTCGGCCCTTCCAGCTTATCTCCGTGTCCAGCTCACGTTTCGCGCCTTCTTTTGACACGGCTCGCACGATAATTGGGTCTTTGCCCTGTCCCGTCCTGCCTTTGCCCTGTCGTGTCCCGCCGCGCCGAGGCCACGCTCCGGCGAGACTTCCGAGGATGGCAACGATCCGCGTGCGAGTGCGGCAGAAGCAGCTGCTTTTTTTCTTTTTTCTTTTTCTTTTTCTTTTTCTTTTTCTTTTTCTTTTTTCGCCAATCGACAGTTGAAGCCTCCTGCCTGTTCCTGAAGTACAGCGCACGCCAGTCAACGCTGCCGGCGGACTTGCAGGGGCGCGCGATTGGACGGCTGAGTGGTTAGATCGATGCGGGGTTTCCGTCATTGGCAGCCGTGCCTTGTCTTGGCGGCTGCTCCCTCCGGAAACCGGAATATGTGCGACCGCATTTATCCTTTCGCAAAATCCTTCAACCTCTGCTGTGCGCGCCGATCCTGTGCCACCGACCGCACCGAGAACCTGCACCTGTCCCCACGCTCGGCATCGGGAACACCGGCCGCCCAACCGACCGACCGCTGTTCCTGGTCCGCTGCGGGGGGGTTGGAGATAGTGGTGCGGAGCGGTGTCTGACTTGCCTCAACTGGCCCGCGCTGTGTTGTTCCTGCAGAATATCCATCCGTCCAGTCGTCCGTCTGTCTCTGGAATGGATATCCATCTCGGTCGAGCATTCAACCAGTGGCACGCAGGGCATCCAGTGCGAAACGGCAAGGCATCTACATATGTACGCAAGGTACGCAAGCAATCAAGAGGCAGTTATCTACCTATTTTTGGAGTCGAGAGTAAACAGCCGGATCATACCTACACGGCATGGCATGGTGCGTGTCTACAGCGGGCATCCGGTTTTTCTGGTTTTCTTCTTTTTTTTCTCTTTTTTTTGCCTTTTCTATCCAGCCATCGTTTCCCTCTCACGTCTCTCGGCACCGGCCGTTGTGCAGTGATGCAGTGAGCTGGCTGGCTGGCTGATCAGCGGAACACACATCAAAGCGCTGCATACTTTGTTTTTGTCTGGCCTCGGTGGTGCTGGATATGCTTGTGCAGTCTGCCGGCAGGATGGATGCTACCCCCACAGCCTCTAGCTACAGACTTTGGCCGGACCGCCGCTCGCATTCCGCTTGGCGGAGGGGGGAATGTGATAGATATCCGTGCCGTGTGCTGCGCGCGCTGTGCGTCTTGTTCCCAAACACACATGCCTACATACCTGCTGTGGGTCTTTCTCGTCGTCCCCGCTGCGCATCATAGGACCCGCTTCTGCTAACACTGCACTGCAGATGCTGGATCCAAGCCTGGTGGACGCCGGACGGAAATGGCTGCCACCCGGGGCGCGGTGGCACGTACTTGCGGAGGCATGCAGATCTGCTCAGCTTGCTTCGACCACATGCCGTCGACCGGGCTGGGGCGGGGGAGGGGGGCGAGGCCACTCGATCCTGGGTTAATTGCTCCCAACGCGGACGGAGGGGGGACTCGGTTTGGACGGCTGGCAAGTAAGCAGTTGCTTGGATGTGGCGGTCGGAGGGAGGGAGAGAGGGGGATGATCGCCGGAGCTCAGATAAATACTCTCGCCGAGTCCCCCGCCGTCAGAATGGATCTGGAGGGGACGAACACCCTCCTCCAGCTCCAGGAAATACGTACATCGACACACATACCGAAAAAGACACATCGACATGCGTTTCGCAACATTGGCTTCCGTGCTGCTCGCGAGCGCGGCTGACGCGCTTCCATAGTCGGTGTCACCCCGTCCGTCGCTCGCGCTGTGAGACTGACGCACGCACAGCGACGTGGTCCGGAAGCGGGAGCTGGCGTTCCCCTACGGCGCGCAGAAGGTGCGGGGCGTCAACCTTGGAGGCTGGTTCGTGCTCGAGCGTGAGTCTGTCTCCTCCAGCCCGAGAATTCCGGCGCTGACCGACGCCACTGTGCGTGCGCGTAGCCTGGATCACGCCGTCGATATTCGAGAGCGGCGGCAGCGCGGTGGACGAGTACAACCTCTGCCGCAACTGGGGCAAGGAGAAGTGTCGCCGCCGGCTGGAGGACCACTGGGCCAGCTTCATCGGCGCCGGCGACCTGCAGGCGATCGCCAGCGCCGGAATGAACCACGTGCGCATCCCCGTCGGCTACTGGGCCGTCGAGCCGCTCAGCGGCGACCCCTACGTCCAGGGCCAGATCCCGTACCTGGACAAGGCGATCACGTGGGCGGGCGCGGCGGGCCTCAAGGTCTGGATCGATCTGCACGGCGGTGAGTTTGCCGCCAACACGCCCCGCCCCACCCCCGCGCATCCGTAGCGTCGTTCTCCTCGGCTGACGGACGGATGTTGCAGCACCCGGCTCGCAGAATGGCTTCGACAACTCCGGCCTGCGCGACCAGATCGGCTGGCAGAGCACCCCCGGCTACGTCGCGCACACCAAGCGCGTCATCGCCTCGCTGGCGAAGAAGTACGCGCAGCCCAAGTACAACAACGTGGTCACCGCGATCGAGCTTCTCAACGAGCGTGAGTGCTGTCTCCCTCCCCCGCCCTCCTTCCCCACGCGACGCTGAACAGCTGTCCGTCCAGCTATGGGGGCATCCCTCGACATGGACCGCCTGCGGCAGTACTGGATGGACGGATGGGGCGCGGTGCGCGACTACGGCGACATCGCCGTCGTCATCGGCGACGCCTTCCGCAGCCCGCCCGAGTGGAACGGCTTCATGACGTCGGGCTGGACCAACGTGATCCTGGACACGCACCAGTACCAGGTGTTCTCGCCGACGCAGGTGGCGATGTCCGTCGGCGACCACGTCGCCGCCGCGTGCGAACTCGGGCGCATGCTCGGCACTCTCGACAAGGTGCGTCCGTCCCTCGCGCCCCCTTCTTCGCTCCGAAGCTGACGCGGCGACAGTGGACGGTGACGGGCGAGTGGTCGGGCGCGATGACGGACTGCACCAAGTGGCTGAACGGCGTGGGCCGCGGCGCGCGCTACGACGGCAAGTTCGCGGACTCGTGGCGCGTCGGCAGCTGCGCCCGCCGCTACCGGGGCTCGGTCGCCCAGTTCTCGGCGCAGGAGAAGGCGAACACGCGCCGCTACATCGAGGCGCAGCTGGACGCGTACGAGCGCGGCGCCGGCTGGTTCTTCTGGACGTGGAAGACCGAGGGCTCGCCCGAGTGGGAGATGCGCGACCTGCTCGCGCACGACGTCTTCCCGCAGCCGCTGACGGCGCGCCGGTTCGGGAAGCAGTGCCATTTCTAGGCGCGTGTCTTTGATTTTCTTTTTTACTTTTTCCATGTCTTTTTCTTTCTTTTTTTTCTTCATCGGTGCGGGTTCAAGGCGCGAGTACCGCGTCTTGGGTTTTCTTTTTCTGGTCCTCTTTCTTGTCCTTTTTTCCCCCCACATCAACATATGTAGTAATATAATTCGAACTTGGGACGGGGGGGGAGCGGAGGAGGGTTCAGCTCCGGACGGTACATACACTGGCTGGATGTATATTACCTACCGCACCGTTGTAGCGAAACATGACAACTACATCGAATCGCAGGCTGCGCACTGGGGTGCACGGAGAGATGGACGAGAGGAGGACACAAGTGGGCGCTGCATACACACGACATCACTCGACGGCGGTGGAGCGAGGGAGAAAACTACGGGTCGTGCATGTCAAGCCTAGGCGGAGGTCAAAGGGGAGCTTGCAGCGTGCCGCCTTCGCCCGGACTGTCAACGGAAAACGGGCAGTTTGTTCTCGCCACGATCTAGCTGGGTCGCATGCGAGTAATGAATGAACAATAATGAAAATAAAAAGGCGCACGTCTACGAAAGCGAAGGAGGCGACGCGGGGTGTGCGTCTCAGGAGCCCTGCGCTACTCTGCACGCGATGTCCCCCTACCCCCTCAGCGTGATGGTCTTGGTCGTCAGGAACTCGTCCAGTCCGTTGGTGCTGCCGAACCGCCCGTAGCCGCTGTTCTTGACGCCGCCGTGCGGCAGGGCGACCTCGTCGTGCACCGTCGGTCCGTTGATGTGCACGGCACTGGCGGGCGTCAGCGTCTGCTCGCTTCCGCGGCAAGGAATACGTACCCGCTCTCGATCAGCCGCGCGATCCGGATGCCGCGGGCGACGTCCCGCGTCCACACGGCGGCGCTGAGGCCGTACTCGGTGTCGTTGGCCATGCGGACGGCCTCGGCCTCGTCGTCGAACTCGGCTACCACGACGACGGGGCCGAACGACTCGGCGTGCCACAGCGCCATGGCCGGCGTCGCGTCGGTGACCACGACGTTGGAGCACGCGTTCGCGCAGGGCGTCGCTGCCAGCGCCGGGTGCAGCGACGCCCCGCGCTGCGCCGCGTCGAGGAGCAGGCCGCCCACGCGCTGCGCTCCCGCCGATTGCACCAGCACCTGCGACGCGCCGTAGGCCTTCGCAACGGCTGCGTTCAGCGCCGTCGTGAACGCGGCCGCGATCGACCGGTGCACGAGTATCTTCTCGCAGGACATGCAGATCTGGCCTGCCTGCGTGGACGGTCAGCAGCGCGCATGCTCAAGCACGCGCCGGGGGGACAGGAGAACGGCTCACGTAGTGGAAGGCGCCAAACGCGCCGGCTGCCGCCGCCCGGGCGACGTCCGCGTCGTCGAACACGATCATGGGCGCCTTGCCGCCGAGCTCGAGCGTGGCCGGCTTCAGGTGCTCGCCCGCCAGCGCCGCGATCCGGCGGCCCGTCGCCGTCGACCCGGTGAAGTTGACCTTGCGCACGGCGGGCGCCCGGATCAGCGCCTCCGTGATGCGGGGCGCGTCCTCGCGCGAGTGCCCCAGCAGGTTGACCGTCCCCGCGGGGAACCCGGCTGTCCGAAAAATGTCGGCCACCAGGAAGTGCGTGCGCGGCGACAGCTCCGACGACTTGAACACGACGGTGTTGCCCGCGGCCAGCGGGAAGACGATCGCGCGCACCGCGAGGATGACTGGCGCGTTCCTGTGATTTGTCGTCAGCCGGGGGCGAACACGTACCGCGGGGATGGAGCACCGACCATGGCGCGATCGAGAGCACGACGCCGTACGGCTCCTTCAGCACCAGCACCGTCGCGTCCGACTCGCTCTCCGGCACGCGCCCCTCGATCGAGCCGACCCTGCTCGCCACGCCGCGCAGCACGTCCGACGCGTTCGCGACGTTGAATTCGCACCAGCCAGCGTCCGCCGCGGTCTCGAGCCGCATCGCCTCCGCCAGCTCGGCCGCCGACGCCTCCAGCAGCTCCGCCGCGCGGAGTATCAGGTCGCGGCGCCTACTGAGCTTCGTGGTCCTCCACGCGGGCAGCGCGGCGCTCGCCGCGCCAACCGCCGCGTCCACGTCCGCGAGGCTCGCTGAGGCAGCGTTCCATACCGTCTCGCCCGTCGCCGGACAGATCACCGGGAACGTCGCGCCCCCCGTCGCGCCCGACGTCGTCTCGCCATTGACCAGGAAGGGAACCGTAAACGATGTGTCGGGCGGCATCTTGCGGTGCGAGTGTTTTTGCTCTTCGTTTCCTGCGCTGGTAATGTAACTGTGTCGTTGAGCTAGACTGGCTTCCGTTCATCGCATGACGGCGGGACGAACCAACGGTTTATTATGGTCCCCACATGCTGCGAGCTGCGCTGCAGCGCCTTGCCGTCGCAGCTGGAATGTGAGCGCTTTTTTACTGTCTATCCATACTATGTATGGGCATACCCATGGCACGAAGGAGTTTAATGAGAAGGTGAACAAGGTCGCCGTCAAGTTGGCCGATAAAACAAAATGGTAGTTAACAACTAACCATATTAGGATATTATGAAACGCCAATCTGCACCAATTCATCCCAAAAGGGTAATATTGCGGCTTAGCACACGGGACATTCATGCACTTCCCACCAAAACGCTATATTTTTGAACCCCTAAGTTAAATCAACCACGCCCTCTAAAATAAATTGGAGAATTTCAAAAATCCATTTCTCCCTTTCTCTATCACCTGAACCGAGTGTTTATTCACCTTAATGTAGGTGGTGGAGGAGTAGGCGTTGAAAGTTTGGCATACTTTTGCATCGATCTTAGGTGTTGAAAACACAAACTCTCACTTGTTCCGATAGATGTCGTTGATCGTTGGAACCGGATAATGATCACGATTGTAGACAAGTCGAACTGTTGAGCGGAAATGACAAGGGGGGGGAAGAGAACTAATATCTTGGATTCGCTGAGTGTTCGTATCGATGATCCTCTAGCAGGAGATAAAAGACTCTCAGAAAGAAAGAAAGCAAACAGCACAACAGTCCCGCCGCCCCCCCTCACCTCTGCCTCATAACGTGTTGATGACAAATCAACGAACTAAGCTCCACAGCGTTCCCAACCATACATACATATATACATTAAAAGAAAAGGATGTCTTCCGGCAGGCACTGCGCTACGGTGACGTCATGTGCTGAGCTACGGTGACGTCATATCCCGTCATCTGCTAGCCGACCTGAATCTTCGTCCAGACGGAATAAAGTGGGAGAAGGTAATCGAATACTCGAGCTGCATCATAGGTCTGTTATGACTAATACATATATCATGATAAAAAGGAAGCGAAGCTACTAGGAGGAGGGCGGGGCGGTGGCAGCAGCCAGCTGCAGCGCCTGTGCCTCGTGCCCGTACATGGCCGCCGTCATCCCGCTGCCGTCGACCGCCGAGATGTCAGCGCCTCGATCCAGCAGCAGCAGCGCCAGTGCCTCGTGCCCGTACATGGCCACCAAGTGTAGTGGTGTCCTCCCCCGGTCGTCGACCGCCGAGATGTCGGCGCCTCGATCCAGCAGCTGCAGCGCCAGTGTCTCGTGCCCGTACATGGCCACCAAGTGCAGCGGTGTCATCCCCCGGTCGTCGACCGCCGAGATGTCGGCGCCTCGATCCAGCAGCTGCAGCGCCAGTGCCTCGTGCCCGTTCACGGCCGCCAAGTGCAGTGGTGTCATTACGCCGCCGTCGACCGCCGAGATATCGGCGCCTCGATCCAGCAGCTGCAGCGCCAGTGCCTCGTGCCCGTTCTCGGCCGCCAAGTGCAGTGGTGTCATCCCCTCGCTGTCGACCGCCGAGATGTCGGCGCCTCGATCCAGCAGCTGCAGCGCCAGTGCCTCGTGCCCGTACATGGCCACCAAGTGCAGTGGTGTCATCCCCCGGTTGTCGACCGCCGAGATGTCGGCGCCTCGATCCAGCAGCTGCAGCGCCAGTGCCTCGTGCCCGTTCTCCGCCGCCAAGTGCACCGGTGTCTGCCCGTACCTGTCAACCGCCGAGATGTCGGCGCCTCGATCCAGCAGCTGCAGCGCCAGTGCCTCGTGCCCGTTCTCCGCCGCCAAGTGCAGCGGTGTCACCCCGTAGTCGCCGACCGCCGAGATGTCGGCGCCCGCATCGAGCAGATACTGAGCGATATCCAGGTCTCCAAAAGTGGATGCGCAGAGTAGCAATCGGTCTGCGCAGCCCGGCTCGAAAACGAATGTGTAGTGGAAATTCAATTTTACAACGATCATCCATCCAAAATGGGATTTGGATAGACTGGAAAGCTTTCGCCCTAACCCACACACGCAGATTGTAGAAAAAATGTCCCTCCCCTCTTTCTGTAGAGCATTTGATCGACGCCAAAAAGTGTCTCTAGAAAAACCGGTTTGAACACGTTGACAATGATATTCGAACCAACGCTGGAATGTAGCTTCTGATACGATAGCTTCGCAAAGGGCCGCCAAGATTCGACAGTCATCTCTGCAATGATTCAAGTGCCATGGCCAAAATACTGCCGAGTACAGTAGGAGGTGGCGGTCGTGGTAACCTCCTTCTCGTGTTGTAAGGGATAGGTCATAGTCTGTCCAAGACTCCGAAGAGCAAACCAGCGAAAGGCAGACTGGCGATTTCGGTATGAGAATCGATCTTGAGTTGCTGGGTCTCCAAGTATTCTTCTACTGAAAGGTGGGCAAACCGGAAGACATTCAAGCGTTTGTCCAAAATGAGGAGGTTTTGGCAAGCTTTCAACAAATCAGTCGCCCCTACAGCCATGCAATTGCGGGAAAATTCTCCCGAGCCGCCGATCCCGACAGTGACTGCATCAAGCAATGTTTCCGACCACAACGGTTCGTAAGAGCACTGGACCCATCGGAAGGCGTTTAGTGCTAGTTGAGATGCACGGCGGCTCTGGTTACGAATGCGGTTGTATATTTCACCGTACGCGTCTGTTAAGGTCTCTGGAAGGACCTTCAGGCTGTCCCTTATATCGTCTGGATGTATCATGTCGCAGAGCAAGGTAATCTGAAGAGCTGCAAGTTGAAACCTTCGCGGTGCCGTCGGCAGTGACACCTATCTATCAGGAGTTCGGGCAAGCTTACATTCCCCTGGATCGCGCACAAAGAACTTGGCAAATTTCGTCTTTGAGCGCATCAGAGACATTGCCGTGGAGAAGCTGCTTCCCTTCGATCATGCCCTGTATCTTCTCTTCCACAAACCGATTGATGTCATCGACATTGTCGTCAGGTTCCAACTCGATCCTGGGAAACATCTCGAACTGCATGAGGATGTCGGTGTCCATTCGAGTAGTCGCGAAAATCTTGACCAGAGTAGTTGATTTTTCCACCACGTGCTTGAGTGCCTCCAGTAATTTCAACCGCAATCTATGATCGACTTCATCTAGGGCGTCAATACAAATAGTCGTCTGAGGATATACAGCCATGAGCTGAACAAGGAGGTCCTGGCATTCTTTCAGGGTCAACCGCGAAGAGAGCTGCCCCTTCGTCTCCCGCTCCTTGTAAACATCGAGGACCGGCTTCAGTAGCTTGTCTTTGGATGGGGTCTGCACAAGCTGCTGAATAAGCGTGCGCAAAACGCTCTCGGGATCTCGGCGGCTTTCCTCGGCTCGATTGCAGTAGAAGTACGCCAATTTGGATTCGGCTGTTGGATTCAAAAGGAACGAGTCGATGACCTGTGATACAATGTACGTTTTTCCGGCTCCGGCTAGACGAACAGATCAGAAGAGTGCTCCTTCCGGTTGGGGATTGCAGAGACCTACGGATTCCCCGCAACAGCAACAACACTGAGCCGCTTGATTCTCTCCAAGTGCGGTACTTCTCCTTTCTTAAGATCCACTCTCCTGTGCCTGCAAGACGGCCATCACTGATGCGCTGGTGGTGATTTATGTACGGGACCGTGGATATCCATTCCAGGATCTCGGTTCTCTCTAGTTAGGTATTAGTGAGGGTCGGAATATATGGGAGGCTAAGCGTGTCTCCGATGGAGAGGTGTCGCCTACCTTTGGGTCTACCGGCGAACTCTGATTAGCCAACCGTAAGATCATGTCAGATCGATCTTCGCCGGATATCAGGTACTTACCCGCCGAAGCCGACGTTGATCGGACCATTAAAGACTCCTCGTAACTCAGCATGCGTGGAATGCTGGTAGATCCGTTGGTTCTCTGAGCTGTCGCTGGGGTTCATGTTGTACTGGTGGAAGTGCCGGGCTGATCGTTGCGTGTTATCGGTCTACGCTTTGGTTGCGACTGCTGCCAGGTTGATGAGGGGTTGGAGAGTAGGGATGTTCGTCTGACTGTGAGAAGCTTGGAGAACCTAGCGTATGAGATCACTGCGGTCTGGCGATATTGCTGCAAAAGGGTCGGATAGAGTGCGTGGTAATGGAGGGCGTGGTAGGTAACTAGTTATACATTTGTCGGATCAGCATTTTAAAATATCCCCAAGTACTCCGCTCTCTCCTCACTGAAGTTTCGTCGCCCCGCTGCAACCGCGCCCCACCGCTGACACGTGGACGTTCGGTATGGATGAGCAGATTAACCCTGCGGCTGAGGCGGTGTGCAATGCGCCAGTCAAAAGTGGCGTTCGTATGCCTAACATACTCGGGAGCCGCACAACTCCCTGGCCCTGACCTGCAACGAACCCGCGTTGGAAGAGTATCGGGAACAACATAATCTAAACATTCTGTTTTAGGAGAAGATGGGGCGTAGCTGTAAGCAAAAATACATCCACTAATATTCAACCATTCACAGGCCTTCACGCTCGATGGTAGTGAAGATTGGTCGAGCTTGGGTGGCGCATTGAGGTCATAGCTGGTATCGCCGTCCGGCATCCTGGGTACACTGTTGACTGCTTGTTGTACACCACTGTTGGGTTCCTGCGGCTGCTGTTGGCTTGCGGTTCTCGGGGGAGTCGATACATACCTACTAAGCCCGGCCCCACGCCGGCGATTATCGCGAATAGCTTCTTTCAGCCTTTTTTTTTTGTTTAATCATACTCGCATCCAGCCTACGTAGACCATGGTGGCGTACATGTTGACCAGTTACCATCTGCTGTCCGCCCAGCGGCTTCGGCAGCGACACCGGTTTGGTGTTGGGAGGCAGGGCTTGGTCCGGCTTGGTGCTATCGCGATCACCACCGATGCACGGCGGAGGAAGGCTGGTTTATATCGCGACGTGTTGCTGAGAATCCAACCGAGTAGAGTGGAGTGGATGCGGATTGGCCATCTGCTGGACCTGTTGCGGAAGTGTCCGCGCGATTCGTGGGATTGAGCATCGACACGGGACAAACGAAGAGGAGAAAGTCGGCATCATCGTTCAGTCATCAGATACAGTTGTCCAAGGGTAGGTACATATATATACAGCCATCAAACAACGTCCGTCAACGTCGTTGGTACATACGTACAACAAAGGAAACAAAACAGAACGATCCCCGTCAAACACCATTCCCCCAAGAAATGCGTCGTAACGTGCCTCATTACCGCTCATCGTAGAAGTCTCTGCCCATCATATCCTACAGTGCCGACCACAGTGCCACAACCGCGACCGTCACGGCCTACCAGACCTTTTCGACACCCGCCCCCGAGCTGCTGCCGCCTTCACCGGCGGTTTGGTCGCGTACTCCGAGCGGCAGGTTCTGCCAGCCAAAGATAACGCTCTGGACGACCGGCGCGTTGGCGCAGTCGCCGCTGCCAAAGTCGAGGCCGGCGGTCGTCCGGGGTTCCTGAAGAACATGTGCTTTGCGCGGTCGAGGCCGTTGAAGGTGCTGGTGCCGTAGGGGAATCTGTGGTCAGTAGCGGAGACGTTGCGCTGCAGCACGCACTGGACGTTAGCGCAGCCTTGGCGACCCCCGGGTATCCGCCCATCGGGTATCCGCTCATGACGTCCCGGTTGGACGTGTCGCCGATGAGCACGAACCGGCGTCGCGGGAACATACGCAGGATCCGCTCGAGCAGGAGCTTGCGCAACGCGAACGTCTGCTCGACCGTCGTGAAGTTGAGCGGACGCATGTCGAACGAGCCAGTAGTTGTAGACGAAGTTGGACTACACGCGTATTGCCTGCAGCTGCTCCGGAGTCATCGTCAAGTACTGGTACGGCTGGTCCGGGTACTGCGCCTTCTACTCGACGAAGCGCTGCGACATGTTGAGCCACGGCACGAAGTCGCTCGAGAACGAATTGAGCAGGCCCCCGGACGGCTGTTAGATCTTGGTCACACGCAGGACGTCGTTGATGTCCGAGAGCACGACCACTCCTTCCGGCGGCACGAGGTACGCGGTCGAGTTGCCTGTGTTTGTCACCTTGGTGTAGACGTCCAGCTGGACAATGTCGCTCACCTGCGAGCCGTCGGGAGGCCATGCGCCGGCCGCCGACAGGCCAATGGGGACCGGCACGAAGCCGCCGATCTCGCCGCGGGAATCCATTTCCACCGGCAAGCTGTTGACGGCAGCATCGTCGACTCTCAGCTCGCTCTCCAGTTGATGCTTGGAATCCAGCTGTAGGAATCGGGCAAAATTCCCTGCGGGCATCAGCGCCGGCACCAGGAGGAGCCAGAGTTGTCGATATCTCGTACCTGCGCGATGTCGTCCAGATTGATGCCGTTGAGGAGGTTGGTGATGACGTCGGAAAGGGCGCGACGTTGAAGCTAGATTTCCCTCCGCCGCAAAAGATCCGCTAGGCTATCATAGAGTTATGGTCTCATTGGAGCTCTGGTTAATGCGAATTACACTCACCACGCTCCCACAACCCAACCCACTGCGATCCTACAACGCTCGGCTCTATAGTAACGTCGTGAGAGGTTACTCAGTGCCACCCTTCTTTTTGCGGATTAGCGATTTTGGTGAGGGGATCACCACGCTTGATAAGCCGTGGATCTAGAACAGTGGTGATGGTTGTCGGCGGCGAGGGCAAAATCTTGCGGATTTCAACTTGGGCGTGTCCAGTGGGCACGTCACGACAGCCCGACGATCCGGAATCCGCACGTTCCGATTGCACCACACATACGTACATGCCTGGTCCACGGCCCCGCCTCTACACAATGCCGCCATTGACCCTGATGTTCTGCCCCATCGTCCACGCCGCGTCCTTCTGGCACATCAGGAAAAAAAATTCTGCGTCCGGACGCTCCATATGCGTCCGAAACGTATAGACGCTCGGGACGCAACCAGGCAGGGTAGTCTCGCTCCGGACGACGCGTGTCAGCGCACATGCCACTACAGACGAGAACCGCCCGTGCATACGCGTACTAGACGGAGATAGGCAGCGCATTGGCCTTCCGGACGAATAATGCACCATCTGGCTGCTGTTGGGTCGGTAATACTCTTCTCTTAGGAGCTCGCCCCAGCCCCCCCCCCCGCGACTTTCACTCATGAAATATCACTCGGCCACAATCCTCAGATTGGGTCCAGCTAGTCATCCTAATTGGGCGCATTGGGGTGCCACCAGCGCGCTGGGCGTAACAACCCGCTCGTGGCGTCCGGGTTGGACGTGTCGCCGATGAGCCCGAACTGGCGCCGTGGGAAGGTGCGCAGGATCCGCTCGAGCAGGAACTTACGCACCGTGAACGTCTGCTCGACCGTTGTGAATTGAGCGGTCGCGTGTTGAACGAGCCTAGCGGGTAGTAGTTGTAGACGAAGTCGGCGTACACTCGGGTCGCCTGCTCCAGCGTCGTTATCGTCGAACACGATCATGGGCACCTTGCTGCCGAGCTCGAGCGTAACCGGCTTCAGGTGCTCGCCCTCCAGCGCTGCGATCCGGCAGCCCGTCGCTGTCGACCCGGTGAAGTTGACTATGCGCCGGTAGGCGCCTAGATCAGCGCCTCCATGATGCGCGGCACGTCCTCGCGCGATCGCCCCAGCAGGTTGACTGTCCCCGCGGGGAACCCAGCTGTCCGTAACAGCTCGGCCACCAGGAAGTGCGTGCGCGGCGACAGCTCCGACGACTTCAACACGACGGTGTTGCCCGTGGCCAGTGGAAAGATGATCGCGCGGACCGCGAGTATCACTGGCGTGTTCCTGCGATTTGTCGTCAGCCGGGGGCGAACACGCACCGCGGGGATGGAGCACCGACCATGGCGCGATCGAGAGCACGACGCCATACGGCTCCTTCAGCACCAGCACCGTCACGTCCGACTCGCAACCCCACTCGCAACCCTGCTCGCCACGTCGCGCAGCACACCCGACACGTACGCGACGTTCAATTCGCACCAGCCAGCGTCGGCCGCGGTCCCGAGCCGCATCGCCTTCGCCAGCTCAGCCGCCGACGCCTCCAGCAGCTCTGCCACGCGGTGCTCGCCACGGCAGCCACCGCATTCCACACTGTCGCGCCCGTCGCCGGACAGATCACCGCGAACGTCACGCCCACCGTCGCGCCCGCCGTCGTCTCGCCGTTGACCAAGAAGGGGACCGTAAACGATGTGTTGAGCGGCATCTTGCGACGTGAGTGTTTTTGTTCGTTGTTTTCTGCGCTGGCTAAGTCCTTGAGCGAGACTGGCTTGCGTTCCTCGCATGGCGGCAGGACGAACCAACACTTAATTATGGTCCCGCCCCATGCTTTGAGCTGATCTGCAGCGCCTTTCCGTCGCAGCTGGAATCTGAGCGCTTTTTTTTTTTTCTTTATTCATTACTCGCATGCGACCTGTCAGATCATGGGGAGATTAGGTACAGTCCGTTTCCTGTCCACTGTCCGCGCAGCAGCGGCCCGTTGCAAGCGCTGTCCCCCCCTACACCATTCCTGCAGGCACCATGAAGTCGGGCGTGGGCAGGAACAGTGGAGCCCCCCAGCTCTCGGCTCCTCGGCCCCCGCTCCCGGCTCCCCCAAGAACTCTCGCAGCTCCGCCTCCGACACCTCGCTCACTGCGTCCTCCTCGGCTGGCACCCGCCTTCCCACATTCCTGGTGGAGTGGAAGTCCAGTACCGCCCGCCCGCACTTCTCATCCGCCAAGAGGTCCCGGATCTTCCACCGGTCTTTCCCTTCCCAGTCTCCTTCCGTACCTCCGCTGTTTATTCATACTATATGGATGGGCATACTTACGATACGAACGGGTTTAAAGAGAAGGTGTACAAGGGTCAACGTCAAGTCGCCGATAAAACAAATGGTAGCATATTTTAGGATATTATGTACATATGCATCTAATATAATCTGCACCAATAGATCCCAAAACGGCAATATTGCCACTTAGCGTGCCGAACATTCCAGACCTTACCACCAAAATGATGTATTTTTGAACCCTTATAGATATAAGTTAGATCAACCACGCCCGCAGAAATAAATCTTTCTCTATCACCTCAAAAGAGCATTTATACACCTTAATGTTGGTGGTGGAGGAGTGGGCGTCATACTTTGCATCTATCTAGTTGTCCCCAACCATACATACATTAAAGAAACGGATGTCTTCCGGCATATGCTGCGCTACGGTGACGCCAGATCTCGTCATCTGCTGAGCTACGGTGACGTCATATATCATCATCGACTGAGCTACGGTGACGTCATATATCGTCATCTGCTAGCCGACCTGAATCTTCGTGCAGAAAGAAGAAAGTGAAAGAAATTACTCGAATACTCGAGCTGTATCAGAGGTCTGTTATGACAAATACATACTTCATGATAAAAAGGAAGCGAAGCTACTAGGAGGAGGGCGGGCGGTGGTTGCAGCCAGCAGTCGAGCTAGTGCCTCGTGCCCGTTCATGGCCGCCAAGTGCAGCGGTGTCCTCTCGTCGAAGTCGACCGCCGAGGCGTCGGCGCCTCGATCCAGCAGCCGCAGCGCTAGTGCCTCGTGCCCGTATATGGCCGCCAAGTGCAGCGGTGTCCTCTTGCTCCTGTCGACCGCCGAGGCGTCGGCGCCTCGATCCAGCAGCCGCAGCGCTAGTGCCTAGTGCCCGTATATGGCCGCCAAGTGCAGCGGTGTCCTCTTGCACCTGTCGACCGCCGAGGCGTCGGCGCCTCGATCCAGCAGCCGCAGCGCTAGTGCCTCGTGCCCGTATATGGCCGCCAAGTGCAGCGGTGTCCTCTTGCTCCTGTCGACCGCCGAGGCGTCGGCGCCTCGATCCAGCAGCCGCAGCGCTAGTGCCTAGTGCCCGTATATGGCCGCCAAGTGCAGCGGTGTCCTCTTGCCCCTGTCGAC
>Ga0307508_10001061_pt1 | contig 31798 bp, 39 predicted proteins | sample 9_EM_MG_FD_203089 | JGI IMG/M metagenome (GOLD analysis project Ga0307508, IMG submission 203089) | Populus trichocarpa ectomycorrhiza microbial communities from riparian zone in the Pacific Northwest, United States - 9_EM | ecosystem: Host-associated > Plants > Roots > Unclassified | place...
CGCCCGTTGTACCTTTTAATCAGCGATAAGGATGAATAAGTGGAAACAATGATGATGTCAAGCCGTACCAGTATTGAGCAGCCTCCTGCCACGACTCGTCGTCATCAATTCCATTCGTTTTACGTGCAAAAAATGAGGTCAGATGGGGACTCTCGACCACCCTATCAAATAACCACCATTTATTTCTCTTCCACCTTTCCGACAGGTTAACCATAGTATAGAAAAGCTGGCATGCGAGATCCGCAGGGAGTACCGAATGATGCAGCGTGCAGGGGGTGTGTTTCGCAACCAAATCACGCGAAGATAAAGCTATAGGTGGCAACTGAATAGGCCCCTTCTGCGGTGATGGGGGCTGCCTCAAAACAGACATGAGATCGACAGGAGGCTTAGGAGAAGCTGACACTGGTTTCTTCTTCGTTTGGCGCTCCGGTGTCCTAACAGCAGTGAAGTCACTACGAAGCAAGTCTGCGTTCTGAGTCGCCTGCACTTTTCTCGGCGGGGACTTTAGCCATGTGTCCAGATCGACGCGTCTTCGCTTTCGCGACGGTCCAGGGGCCGATCGAAGAAGCTGCGCTGCTCCTTCTGCATCTCCATCGGCTTCAATTAAAGCGTTCATTACATCATCTTGAGAGAATTCGTCTTCATGCACGGGCAGCAAGCTGAATACAATGGCAACGAGGGTCTCCGTGTCGTCCATGTTATTATTAAGCGAAGTCAAGCCCTCGTTGGACCAACGTCGGACCGATGTTGATCCGTTTTGTCACTCTTGTGTGCGGCTCTGATCAGCGGTGAAGAACAAAATCTCTACTTATTTGAGGCGATGTCTGCACACAAGGAGTGTCTGTTTACTAAATCCCATACTTACGAGGGTTTCCAAATATCTGGTTGGACTTCCAGGACCTGGACAATCTTGTCAACCATTTTGCTTACCCTTGTGGGCTCAGTTGGTAAAGACTTCTGGACCAGTAAAAACGCTATCAAGAGAAGCCCTTGGACTCAGACATCTGTTATCTCGTGTTACTCTCATTCCAAAGGAGGGATTTTTACATCGGCAAATTAAACTAGCGGAGGTCCTTCATTAGATCTCTAGGTCGCTAAGCACGTACATTGCCGAACGTGGTGCAAACACCAAATATTTTTGCCAAACTTTTCACAGACTCAAGGGAAACTGTCCTCGCTTTTCGTTATCACACCGATTATAAGTAAATCCGCCCCGAATAACAAATACTGCCTCAGGCATCCATCTTGACAACAAGGTTTGAACGCACAATTCCTGTTGGCATCTTATAACCGAAACAATAATCCTGTCACCAAAACGCATAGTTTGAGGCTTCACGCTAAGCTACTTTCGATCCCCGCCGTTGCCGAGCTTGGCCCAGGTGCTTTACGTAGAATGGCGGACCCGCCCTAAATTCGCTTCCGCAGTTCGGGATAGCGTGCTCTACTACGTGTACGACGCCATTCGCACTAGCAAGAGTTCATTCCAGGCGTCTTTGAGCGAGCGGATCCACATGCGAAAAGTAACATCTGCCCTGCCAGCTAGTCTTACCTCCCTATGCAAATCTGCTGCAGAAATCCAAATTCTCAGATGCGTCAATGAGGCGAGTCCCTTCACCTTCCGATCAAAATTCTTTCCAGATCCTTTTGCGGCTATCCTTGCCAGCATTCTGGGGTTTTAACGATGCTTGTCACGATGTCACGACTCCCGGTGGAAAAGTCGTGTTTCAATTGAACGGATATAGGAGCTTCCTCACAATTGGATGTACTGGAGGATCTTGTGGCCATAACGGTGACCAATTACAGATGGGGTTTTCACCATTTCCTCCATCTCTCCGTCAGGATAACGCGGCCCATTCATCCGTTACTTTTGTTTGCTCTTGTCTATGGTTTCATCTCTCAACGATTCAAAATCCTCACCAAACCTGTCATCTCAGATTTAGACCGTAATGAAGCACATCACCCTACTTTTTCCCTTACCGAACGATTGGACTAGGATTTGACCTCCGTTCTTTTTAAACCAAATCGTTCTCTCAGGCCTTACTTGCTATTCGGGAAGGGTACAAGGAACTGTATCCTGGGATCAGGGAATCCCAAGCCCGGAACATGCGCCGCCTCAGGGCTGGAAGACGGAGGATGCTTGACACTATCCGGAGGTCAGTGTCCAAGATTCCTACCCCACCCGCCTATCGATCGTGATCATACAAATCTTTATTAATCTTCCTGGCAGGGTTCCCTTCCTTAAAGTCCCACCATTTCAATTTCTATCTTCCGCTGTTCCCTCTTCTAGGCTTTCGTTTATCCCGTGCTCTTCGTCATTGTTTTTGATTTTACGAACATCTTTACCTCCCTCTAGAAAATGCAGCCCTACTACATGGTCGAGGCACCGATCGCACACTCGCCAGGTCAGATCTCAGACTTCGCCTTGTTCGACTGTACGGCCTACCTACATGGCTACAATAGGGACATTACCCGCGTAAGTTTCATGGTTGTTGACCACACCAACTTCTTCCCTCCCCCTGTGTCCTCTGTGTCCACAGAATCGCAGACAATTCGGTTCAATTCCTAGCTTTGAAACTTGAATACACCTGCCATTCGTGCTACCCTTAATGTCGAGACTTTCCTTGACAATTGACAGGATTGTGATTTTTTCCCCTTCATTTTTCCCATGTTTTCAGTTGATCGACTTTTATTGATTTCTCCTCCCGAATAATAGACAATTTCGATCCACTCTGAATGGCTGTCACCAGAGCAACTTAAAATATGGCATGTCGTGAAGACAGCACAATCAAATCGCATTTTAGAAAGCTCGAAACAGGATCCGGACGGGATACGTCGATCAGAGCATCCGAACTTTACTGGGGTACGAGAAAGACTTTACACATCGTCTCGGTCATGGTCAGTCGTCCCCCACCAATCCCCCACTGGAACTAACGTACAATCAGGTTGACACCTGACTGTTGATTAATTGAGTAGGCATCGGCTTATCCTCGAAGTGGGAATGATGCCGTCATTCAACTGGACCATACCTTTTCTATCGAAGCCGGAATCTATATTGAGAGCCGGGTGAGTTGTTTGCTCAGCTCTGGAAATGCATGAGATAGGTGAACTCACTGAAGACTTGGAAGTTTTGAATGTGGTTGGAAGATTGCGTATATATGTCAGAGGATGGTTCTGACATTTATCTCACCCTCGAAGGAGTGGGCGGTCCTCGCTCAGCTCTGGAAATGCATGAGATAGGTGTACTCACTGAAGACTCGGAAGTTTGAATGAGGTTGGACGATTGCGTGTACATTTCAGGGGATGGTTCTGACACTTATCTCACTCAAGGAGTAGGCGGTCCAGCGAGGGAGGCCTGGGATCCTTAAAATTGAAAGGGCAAGATTGGACGGTGGCAGGGTTGGACGACAAATATAATACATATATTGGACGAAATCAACTATTTACGAGGAATGTTATTCTTTGGATATGCAGAAGCGATCCGGGAGACAGGTCAAATCCCTGGTTGTACAAATTCAGGTAAGAGATGTGTAGGTATGATTACTATTTGAGATGGTAGATAAATAGGCATACCGATTACAATAGCATGGTATACAGATTCAGGATGGTGGTTGAAACATAAGAGATGGGCGGATGCTCCGATAAGGAAGCCTATAGATTTTCGAAAAGCTCTCCAGGAGAGGGAGCAGGGAGCGGGATGGATGCAGGACTGAGAGGCGAAGGAGGGACAGGCGAACCCTCACGATTTCTCTGGAACGGATTGCGAGTGTGGAAGCGGGAAACAGGCGAAGCTATCGTCGCGAGTCAGTAAGATCGCAGAGCACTCGAACCACGTGGGAGGATTACATACCAAGCAGCGTCGACGAAAACCACTGGCGGGTATCTGAATCCGGGAAGAAAAGCCTCGAGTCTAGTGAGTTGTCTATGTGACTCGGGCTGGTGGTTATCGGGTCAATGTCGTCGGACGACGACGCGGGCTGGGCACATGGGTCGCGGCCAAGGTTGTCGGTGCGACTGTCAACACGAGGCAGCTGGCGCAATGCCAATGGCCGGTCTGGAAGGAAAGCCGGGAACGAGACAGAGCGGGGCATTCTCAAGAAAGATGGCTTGAGGATGGAAAGAAACTCGTCAAGAGCCTCTGGAGGGAGGGTAGTTGTAGTTGTGGAGGGAGGGCGGGATAGACGGTCCGGAGTGTCAGGACTGCTTATGTCTGCGATGAATGCAAAATCTGTGTCCTGTCTGCGAGTGAAAAGGGCTCCAAGATGCACGGGGCGCGGGGCAACGACGATCGGCCGGTCGTTCGACATGGCGGAACTGGTCAAAGGGTGCTAATCTCTCGGCCCGATCTCCGCACTTTCCTCCCACGACGCCACACAGCACTGCGACCATCGATGTACGCTTGAAAGGTCGCGGGCATCCACTTGTACAGTGGGCAGCCTATCTTCATGTTCTGAATTTAAGAACTGTCCCATTAAGGTTTAGCCGGGTCTACCTGCCACTGCACAGGCCTGCAGATTTGAATACTATGGAGTCAATACCAGAAATTCAAGCCGTCTGCATTCCAGACGTCTTGCATCTTCAGGGTAATTGATATCCTTATGTTCCGAATATTATCACTGGGCTTTGCATTGATCGTCGCTGTCAACATAGCCTTTACAAAAAGGTAAAATTCACTCACCCGTTAAGCACTCAAAAAGACCATGGCCTATTATCCTCTTGCAACCAGAAGGAAATAAGATCCTGGCCGTATAAATTTGGGTCCTGTGCGCCCATCTTCCTGATAGGCGATAGACTCGGACCTGGACCACGTCAAGTCCAAGGACGACCTACTCACTGTGAAGGGAGTACCCTCATTTAACCGTCTGCCTTCCTGCTGTCACAAGCTCGTGCCTCTGAGTTTCTGCTTCACTTCCATGGAGGTTTGCGGATATGATCCTGCCGTGTGTAGAATCACTGGACAACCCACGTCCCGGCATTGTTCAACTAATCTATGGCCGCGTACAAGATAGGTCTAGTGCCAGGTTTAGGGGGCTCCATTTGGGCTTTATTTGTTATCTCGCCGTCTCTACTGGACCCCTACTGCTTTGGTCCTTCCTTGCCTAGCTAGTGGCCTTCATTTCTATTCCAAATCTTTGGCTAGATGTCACAACTAGTATTCACACGGGATAGTCATCAAACCCACTTTCGTCCACTCGATAGATTCCTACGCAGGTGACTTACCTACTTTGGTTCGTGATCTTCCGCATCTTATTCACATCTCTAATCGTTTGAATGATTAACAAACCCATTGAATCCAGTTGCATTAATCCCTCCCCAAGATACGTCACGGAAATACCTCCGCTTCTCAAACAAACACCCCAAACTCCCATCCGAGTCTTTGGCCAACTTTAACGGCTTTCTCATGAAGCATTAACTGCGCTTTGGTTGCGCACACCGACCCTCCCTGCGTTCTTGTCAGGTGGTACATGATCAAAGTTACTACTGACCCATCAAACGTTCAATCTGTCACCTATAGACAAGTGTCGCCGTATTGCACCATCTTTCTGCCACCCAGCAGCAGCTACTCCACCTCAGTTCGGTGTCAACCGACGATGTCACTGGCTAAATTTCGTTTCTTACTCTCTGGTCTTCTAGTCATGATATATGCCTGTCCTCTCTTCCTTCGGCCGCTCCGCCTCAACGATGACATAGCCTTCGGAGTGCCCTTCTGTTTGGACTGATCACCCGACCAGTTTCAATACAAGATAGCCCCCCACTTTCCGCGACGCTCCGAGTCTGCCCTAATTAATCAAGATCCTTTACATTTGACGATTGAATTTGGATTTGAACAGTGAGTTGACCCGTAAAGGTCTTTCAGATCCTCTCTTCTCAGCATCGTCAATATCGCATTCGCCATGATTCATATCTCAGATAAACTTCCTCTTCTACGATGAGAGTGAGCCTCCCCTGCATGCGCCTCGTGTCAAAATAGATAATATTACCTTATCGAAGAATTCAACCTTTAAAGCTTTTGGCAGACGATTAGCGTTGTTGAAAATAACCACAATTTACTACTAGTTTGCAATAAGGCCTAAATTGTCCACAACGTAGACATAGCCCGGCATGGGACCCTGTCCAACAAATTACGTTTGTGTGACGAGGCGGGATCTCCATACAAACCGGAGACGGAAAATTAAAATTTGTCATTTATATGGACCAAATCAAAATGCTCCAACCTCGAGGACTACGCGCGCATTTGCGTTCGAAACAATTCAATTCCTCCTCACTGTTCTCCAAGTGTACGGCAATGTTCCCACCATCGCCTGTACGATCGCCGTCACATACTGCCATGTATGGGAAAACATGATGACAGTTGGAACTTTGGGATTGTGACTGTGTGTTTTATTATTATGCCAGCATAATGCTGTAAGTTAAAAGGTGAGTACTGGTGAGTTTTTGCTGGGACGGGTTGATACATTGTATATTTCGACATATGTTTGGTAATTGCAGTTTTGGCAGAACACATACATATGGACTATTTTGGGTACAATATATATCTAAATGCGACAGCATAAATGTGATTGAAGTTCATAATATTCATTACCGCACCACTTACGAATGAACTGCGGAGCCGCTAGACGCTTGTTATACAAATGCACCAAATATGGGGATCTGCGGCGGCCTCTTCCAACCCGAATGAATTCTTTCCTACTTCTCGGGTTTCCGAAATCTCTGCTTCTCGAAAGATCCTGTGTTAATTTTAGGTCGACGTCTTTTTTTGAGAGAGGCCCGGAAGCCCGGGGTGTGTCAATGAAAAAAAAGAAGCATTCGACTCGAGAATCATATCACCTGCCAAGAATTCGATCGGGTTATGTTATGTTATGTGGGCAAACCCTGGAACAAGGAATTTCCAGAAAACGGTTAGAGACCGATGGACTTCTTTGACATATGATGTATCCGCTTCGACATCATCTGACAGATGAATTTTGTTCAGTGAATAACCCAAATATGGTATGTCGAATGAAATGTAATGATTGATAAAATAATAACATCATGATGATCGAAGGACATCATATCGCGATCAATGAATTCGGAAGTCGGAAACTAGATTTTCTTTTGGGTAGGTTGTTTAATTCTTTCCACTCCAAGTTTCGCGGCCTATCATATTAGGCTTGTCACTACTGAAGGCTGTCCAGAGACTGACGTAGCCTGGAAAGCATATTACGCTAAACCCCAAGTAGTTGACGTAAAGGAGTGGGGTCAAGAAATTTTTGCATCTGTTCATCATACCATTGTACGCACATGGAATCATATCGATTTACCCGGCGATAGGTAACACCGAGAAGATATATGTAGCTTGATAGATTTCTTCTTAGGTAACTTTATTCGAACATCTCATTGCAGTATCAACAAAGGTATCTAATAATTTTTAGAGTTTTGAAGGTTCGCCAAGTGCATACAACGCGTCAATTGCAACCTTGTGGAAGCTGTATGCGTCTTTCCGGCGTATTTTCATGGTGGGTGTCAGAGTATTTGTCTCGATGCTGAAGGGCACGATGCTGAGGTGAAGCCTTTTGATCATTTCGAACCTGCCAGAAAAAATAAATCAGGGACGATGAAGGCAATTCATAGAGAATACCAACCCATTCAACCCATTTTGCCGTGAAGTGTTGCCAAGCAGTTCCAAGAAGTGCTTCACAACAGCAGGATCCTTGCAGGCAGACACGAGAGCAGAAACATCCGTAGGAAGTAACTTTTTGTTCAGGATATTTGACGCAATACCAGACAGTTGAACTGGATCGGGGACTACCACAGCCACTAGATACGACTGCAAGCTGTCACCGTAAACAAAGATCTGTGCAACTTCTGGCAAGCTGCTGAATACGTTTTCGATCTTCTCTAGAGCAACGTATTCTCCTTGAGCAAGTTTCATGATGTTCTAAGATGTTCATTACTACAATGGCAATCAATATAACAAGAAAAAATACCTTAACTCGGTCGATAATCTTGACGCGACCACAAGGATCAATTTCTGCAACATCGCCGGTATGAACCCAGCCTTCATCATCTACAGTCTCCCTTGTCGTCTTATCATCTTGTGATTTCCCGTCAACCATTATAGGTTTCGAGTCTTCGACTAATACATACCTCGGTGATACTGCGAGAAACAGTTGGCACCACGGACGCAGAGTTCTCCTCGTGGGTTGGGCTTGTCATCCGTTGTATACCCCATCGCGGGGACATCGAGAAGCTTGATTTCGCAAATAGGCTGTGGCGGACCGACTGTACCGGCAGCATTGTGATCACCAGATATTGTCCTCGTGCAAGCAGCACTCGTTTCGGTTAATCCATATCTATCGTAGTCATCAGCCTTATCATCTTCACACCCAAGAAAGAATGGTATTAGTATACCCTGCGAAGCAAGAAGACATCAGCATCATGAAATATAGCAGAATACGGAGCAAATCTGACCTTCAACGAAGTCACATGCCATGGCAACTTTAAGGAAGTTGAAAACCTCGGCACTAAGTGGTGCCGAGCCTGTGGTCATAACTGCCACCTGTCCTCCGACAACGGCTTGAATCTGCAGAAATTGAGTTACACTTTACGAATAATATCAAAATCAGATATCCCCTTGCCTTCCGGAAGACAAGTCTGTCCCAAAGGGCGTGTTTTACTTCTCCAACTGTATGTAATCTCTCGAGCTTGGTTGAGAGTGCCATGTTGAATAATTTGCCTTTGATACCGGGGACATTACCACCCGCCATAGAAGCTTGATAAATTCGGTTCAAAATGCGAGGCACAGAAGGGAAAACATCGGGCTTGAGAATTTGTATGTCCTCCAGCAAACGCAAAGGGTCTCCAGTGAAATAGCCAACCTGACCGCCGATGGCCATCAATATCAACTCGCAGACGCGCTACCGGAAGTGTGGACATAAGACACAGAATAATATGAAGAAGGTACCAGTACATACGCCATAGATGTGGGCCAGCGGCAGATAGGAGATCATGCATGCCTTTTCGAGCAAATCAAAGCCGTAAAGGTTGCCCTGCACTGCGAGAGCCAGATTTTTGTGCTGGAGAATGACACCTTTTGGATTGTTCGTGGTTCCCTAACACAGAAGTAAGTGCAAATCCGAACATCAGTTGTGAATCATGTATACAGAAGTGTAGCAGATCGAGACAATTTGATTGGGATTAGCAGGGATTGGTTCAATCAAATTGGCCTTCCCATAAGCCTCAACTGAAAGAAATGAGAGGGATTAGGCAACGAGAAATACGAGAACCTACAATCAGCGAGTTGATCGAAGATGACTCCTTGCGAACGACTCCATTCCTTGAGCAGGTTAGATGCATCAGAGGATATTTTGTCCACATTGATAATCCTTCTTAACGATGGTATCTTTGGTTTGAGTTTCAACAGTGTGGGAACATGGTCAGATGTGGTGAAGACGACGGGGATATCGGCATGGTTGATTCTGCGCTTTGATGTAAGCGTTTCGAGTCAATGAAAGGAATTTAAGAATGTACATGTATTCTATCTGATATTTAGTGCCTGAGTGGAATTCATACTCAAATTTGCTCACCAACAGAATCTCCACCAAATGTATCGTACAAGCTCACGCAAACCTTCTGATAACTCGCGATGGCTATATCAATGAGCTGCCACTCTAATGATGTTTCAGCGTCTGTTGAGTATCGAAAAGGAAGCTAAGTACCTGGACGGTTTTGAAGCCAGATCCCGACTGTCTGATGTTCTCCACCAATTAGTTCGCCGTTTTGGAAAATGCAATGCAAAGCACTGCCAATGTACCGCCTTCGAGTATCAGCTTCACCATAGGTGATCCAAGTATAAGTAGGCGCATATTTAACGGGGTTCCGGGATACAATTTGTCTTTCTCCTAAGAAGGGAGTATCTTTGCCAGCCTTCAAGGCAACAGCAAATATTTGGTCCACGGTGGTCAGACAACCTGGTGTATTTTCATCGATTAAACCCCAAATTGCTAAAGAAGGGTGGCATTAGCGAAAGCTACATGGTTCGGAATAACTATCAAAACATACCATTACGATAGTGGGCTGGGATATTGGGAACGTGGTTAATAAATCTGAATGGAGAGTTAACACTGCAACCTACCGGTTTGGCCAGGGCGCTTCGTGCCAGGGACTGCAATAGCCTGCTTGTCAAAGTCCTTCACAGCAGGCCACGGCTTAACGTGGTCGTACACGAGAGGCATTTGGAAGAGACGTGGATTGTGGAGGTCGGAGTGAAGCGCGATAAATTCGGTGTTCGGCAATTGCTGCCAAACTTGTGCCGACTGTATTCACGTGGTGAGGATTGCCCTCCTTTTGGCATTTTATATCCATTACTGGAAGATCTTCGGAAGTCTCAAGGCGCCGAACCTCGGCGTAAGATTGTTGGTCAAGTCAATTAATAGACGAGGTAGAATTAGGTACGATTACAGACAAACTCTCGGACGATAAGCACGGCAATTACGGAAGAAAGAATTTGTGACCAAAGGAAACACGAAGTAGCAAAACACAGAGACTAGGTTGCAAGGATATCAAGGAGCGCTGAGAACGATCTATCCAGAGCAGAGGATGAGCGCCAAAAGCAACAAAAAGTGGAGGTAAAAAGTACCTTCATAAATTGTTCGTAATTGATCTGTATCCAGCCATCCCGATCAGTATCAAATCTATTGCAAAAACTGAGTCTCCTGAATGACAGTTACCGAAGTTAAGTGAACGAACCTTTGGAAAGACTCGGTCAGAGTCTTGACAGTCACGCAAGCCCTCACAAATCGGTCAAAGGTGATTCCAGGAGGTGGTCCATAACCTGTAACTGGTTCCGATGCTGTTGTCGGAGAAAAGTGTGGGTTATCCATTTTTATTTATTTATTCAAATGGATTTCACTGACCATATTTCAGCTCAACTAGACGAAGAAGTTCCGGTGACATATGATAACCAAAACTCTTCAGAGCTTCTGCAAGTTCTCGTCCCTCAATCGATCCCGACCTATCTCTATCGAAGTGACGAAAGACTCTTTGCCAGTCAGTGATATATTTCCATAGGCCAGCGAATTCTGCAGAAGAGGTGATGGGTGATGGCCCGAAACACCACGGTCAGAACGCCCACCTGCGAAGTTAATTGTGCCGCTCCTATCGGTATCCTAAGGGCCAGCTTGGTGAGCCAAATTCCGAGGACATAAAGGCATTTTTGGAACTCACAAATATCGACATAAGCATCTTCACCGTATCCAAATCAAATCCTTCGAATGGGTTTAGTTAATACGGCTATCCAAATGAAGATAATTTATTAGGGCGCACTTGTCCAATCGCCTGTTAGAAATGCTTAGTTGAGATGGAAAAACCAAGTCACCGCCAACATACCATTTACTAGTGCGCTCTGCAGCTCAGAGACAGAGATGGCGCCAGACCTATCCGTGTCTACGTTCGTGAACCATTGCCACAGCTGGGGATCAGCCCCTTGCGGTGGGGCATAGTGTTGGGGATGATAACCTGCATTGTAGCGTGGATCAGACGCATAAGCTGCGGTTGACCTCTGTGGATGATGCGAGGAGTGTCGTTGGGGACCATAGCCTGAGGTATGCATGATGGAAGTAGTTGGAAGGGTTGACTTGAATGTGCATATTAGTAACCTTTACCCCTGCCGCAGTGCATAGTGTCAAATGCTATAAATAGTACGCTGGCTGTGCCACTGCAAATCCAACTTGCAAGGCAGTAGGCTCGATCCAGTTCCGCATAGCCAAAATTTTGCTGTCCGGGTTACAAAGCTGTGAAGTTGTACCTCTCGGAGTCCGCCAAGCGCTAAGAACAAAGAGCGCTAAACTGAGTTGGCGACGTAATCAGGAGCCAGTGGGAACTCCCGGCTAACTATCTCAAGCGTCTTTCTCCCCGTCTTTGGTTTTCTCTGCCCTGGGGCTAGGTCACTTAATCAAAGCACGCAGACAACCCAGAAGAGACTAATAAGCATGTACAAGGCCGTAATCTTCGACGTGCGTAATAGGTAATTCGTGGAAAGGCTCAACGGCATGCTTTAACATTGCCAAATCAGATTGGCGGTGTCGTTATGCGAAGCCCCTTTCTTGCAATTGCGGAATATGAAAGGAGTTTAGGTCTACCAATCAACTATCTCAACTGTTCTATGTGCGTCGAACCCTTGCGATATTGAACATTGTTTAATCTTCAAATTTAAAGAACAGGCCGGGGGCCACAGAGTGCTTGGGCAAAATTTGAACGTGGTGAAATCGAATTGCCATCCTTTTATGAAGAGTTCGGGCGTGAATTATCTGACGTTGAGAATGGCAATATCTGGTGTTTTTTTTCAGGTCATCTCATTTACACATTGCTCATCGACATAGGTACCAGGCCTACTGCACTCGAAAGGGTCTAGGTAGGCCTCAAAGCTTTTCCTCTGTACGAGGTGATCTCAGTAGAAAACTCCAGATTGTCCACCTTTACCCGACAGGCTGATGGTCAATGGGCGTGAGGTCTGGCTGTCCCCTCCGGCTTTCGTATTATGGCTGATGGTAACTTCCAGCTTTTTGGTGCCATGATGCGTGGTTCTGGCCAGTATGATCCCCACATTCGCCATGCTATTTTCCGCCTAAGAGGTATGGCGATCAATCGATAATTTCCTCAGGTTGACGTCCATGAACCAGCTGCTGGTCAGCACAAAATCATTGCCCTCACCAACAACTTTGGAAGCGTCAAGATATCGGATGAAGAAGCCGCACGCCTTGATTGGACAGAAGGTCCAACCCCTAATCATCTGCGAATGTTGTTTGATGACTTTTGTGACAGCAGCAGTCTTGGGATGAGGTCCGTGGCGACTCTGATTAGCAGAGTATATCATTCTCACGAATCCTAAAGGAAACCTGAACTTGGATTCTATCTGCTGGCATGCGAACGCAACGGCATTAAACCGTCTGAAGCCGTTTTCCTGGATGACATTCGTCTGTAAGCAACCCAATTTGGCTCCTTGAACTAAAGACTCAAGCATCGTACCAGAAATCTAAAGCCAGCTAAAGAATTGGGAATGGCAATAATCCGTAAGCATTTCCACCAACTCAGGGTCGTTCCTTCTAACTCTCATCAAGAGGTGGTCATTGGCAAATCGTTGGATGCCGTGAAGGATTTGGAAAAATTAGTAGGACTGGACCTCACAAGTCCATTGCCAGAATCTAAGCTTTGATAGATATCGCATTCTACACAATTCAATTGTCATTGTGTAATTGGCATGATGAACAAATATGGTATCATTCAGAGATGACCCGCATAGGAGGTCATGGGAGGTCTAGAATGGTTTATCAGAAGCAGGGGTCTTGTCTTCATAATAAGACGACAACTGAAAGTACATCGTTAGCATTCCATTCACTTGAGCCGTGGGATCGTCACATACAAGAGGGACCTTTTGAAGGACCTCGCGCCTCACCAAAGGTGTTACTGATAGAAACTTAACCAAAATTGAACAGCAATTCATAGGGAATAGACGATAGACCACCTACCAGGATTCCAGCAGCACTGGTAGTAACTCCCCAGAATCCGAGGCTTGATATCCATTGCTTTGTGAACTACATGCATGAATTAATTTCTCCGTTTAAGAGATGCGGAGTTGAAGTATTGCGTACGTTAAGGCTTGATGCAACAGGGCCTTGCGGCCGCAGTATTAAGCGAGACATCTGGAAGACAGCTATGCGTTGGTTGAAGGATTTTCAGTGTGCCAAGAACGGAGGGTGGCGGGAGGTTCCAAACGGAAAAAGCCGTTGATCACCTCGGGCCGAAGCAATTTGCGTTGTCAACTTACCAACAACCAAGCTCGCTGCTCTTCCTAACTTTGTGCTGCAGCTGAAACGGAAGCTATCGCTTTCCGTTGATGGCAAATCCTCGGCAACGTCGAAAGGCCCGTTCTTCAAGTTATAGACCTGTTTCCCACTCGAAACATGCGAAGCGAAAACTGAAAAAGACTCCTGGTAAGGGGCAATGAATGTCTATGTTACCTGCCACAATTTGACATACCAATTAATTAGCTATCCGCGGTCCAAAGGCATTACAGGAAGCATGGGATAACGAGAAAACTGTTCGCCAAAAGTGACGTTCCGTTTGAATGTGCTATATTGATTTTTCATTCACAAGCTGTTGAACAGTTATGCCAGACTTGGTCTAGCCGCCTCACTAGATCCTTCGGCAAATGGAAGCGTTGAACAGGTCTTAGGCCAATCTACTGATTCTCAGCCGACATCATCTTCTCTACCCTCTGAAGAACTCGTGAGCAAAGACTTGCCAAGTGGCTTCGGGAGGATCATCCGTGATGATTCAGGTAATGTAGTTCGTGTGGAACTCAACGATGAAGAGCCTGCTATGCGACTCGACCCCGAAGACATCGACAACGTGGAGTCTAGAATTGACCCCGACGTCCGCCAGAGATGGGTGCACGATTTCACGAAGAGCACGATTGGCGTTGTTGCTCAAGATGGCACATTCGTGAAAGGTCAGTTCTTCTATCCCCCTGTAGTATGCATCCTGTTATATGATTCATTAATCAACATCGTATGCTCGTAAATGGCGGCTGCACTTCCATGCAATTGTCAATGCATGGAATTAATATGTGACAGTCGACTCAATTCCTATTATAATTCTTCAATCCGAAAAAACGTTTCTCATGGTATCTTGACAGAGTTGGAGTGTATGTCCACATTGGCGTCCGATTCGAAGACACCCGCAAATCAACGTTCCAGTTTAGGAGTGGGTTCGCGGCATGTATTGTCTAGCCTCAAATACATACAACCATTGGTGGAGAAGTATGGTGGAAATGTCAAATCTATGGCATTTGATTTGAAGCTCAACCCGGAACAAAGGACCGTGGGCCAGTTGAGGCGGTTATTGCGAAAAGCGGGCCTTCCAATTCAGGATTAAGAGCTGCCATGTCATATTTTCTTGACATTTCTCATGGTTTATTACACAGAAAGATGGCGAGTCGTGAACACAACAAATAAAATCGCCGAGGTTTTTTTTTGGGTTGATTTGGTTGAGAAGCCTTGGCTGGGCTTAAAATAGTCATTCCGTTGCTTGATAAATGAGTAGTTTTACATCAATAATTACGTTTTAGAACAGTATGTCAAGAAAGTTACGAGATTTCTGAGATAGGGTTCACGATACATGTCGGTAATCGCCGAGCCAGCTTCTGGGGGAATTGCAAACAAGTTAAAAGGGGGTTTGCCTATATGGAGCTATTTTCCGAGGAAGGCATTCCAGATGCAGGGGACCATAGGGTGTAGACTAGCTACTTAACTTGCAGAGTACGAAAGCGTTGATCTATTTCCACAGGAAAAACAGAATTAATCACGGATAACATATAGTTGGCATTTACTCACGGACGTCTGTCAAAGGCTGAATTCAGGCGGTACATTGAGTATGTCCGTATCGTTCCGGATAGAGATACTAGTGTCAAAACTCGGTATTCAGCGTAGATGACTCGGTGTGCGACACTCATTGTCAAGACGTTCAGAGTTGTAGTGAAAGTGTGACCGAGGTGGTAACTTTGACGGGATCAATGCATAGGATTTAGAGTTCGAGGAAATGTCGACCTCGGGAGTTTCATTAGAAGTCTAGTTCACAGAAGGTCGTAATTCACACCTAGTCATATGATTAGAGGGGTCGTGGCATGTCTGTCTCAAGTAGGATCTCTTACCTGCAGGCATGGCATGATCGATGAATCGACGAACATCGCTCTGTCAACCTTGGTATTTGAGAAGTGGAATGATACCTCCAATATGTCAAATGTTGTTCGTTTTGATACAGTGTCAATACAGTGCGAGTACCACTTCGAAGATTAAGCCTGCAAGCTCAAGGTTTGTTTCGGTGGGCATGAGCCCCTATATTTGTGAATTCAAGTTGGTCTTCGTCACATCATCTATCTTGTGATTTGTAAAAAGGAAGTTGTTGCGCCAAGCGGATGTAGAAAAAGAGTGACTGGACGGGTAGGTCACGGTCAGGATTTTGGATTGGTAGTCTTCGGGCTATCTTCGGTCAGACTGGAGAATTGTGACTGCTGGCTTGTCAAATATGGAGTATTTCCACCAACACCGGAGAATTACCCACAGATTTTTTATCAGAATTCCAGCGGTTAGCGCTCATCCGCGATGGTTTTCTGGTCTGCATGGGGCATGGGTGGTTGAAGAAAGCAGTACGCCTGCTTAAGAAGTTTGAGATGTGCGTTTGATTGATGATCACAGCCTTACCCAATTCAGGATGTCAAGTTGTAATTTCATGATTGGCCACCGCTTTCACGAACGCCGATAGGCTGCCGCTTGGCCGAATGATAAGCGCAGGTTCTTTATGAACAATCCGACTTCGGGATCGCACTACCTAAATTGTGCACATTACGGACCGAAAATATACTGTGCCACTAGTGGCTTGATAGAAGTCCTGCGCCTCCTCCGACTTACAGTTTGCTGTCAACCAAGGTAGAGGTGAGAGCCGGGAGGTTCTTTTGCCTTCTAGTGGACGACCGTGACCCATTGACAGGATCGAGGATTGTTGCAGGGTTCATAAATCCCATGGTATGTCATTGCCATAAAATAGAGTGGCTGTCACCGGCGCGCAGGATCTTAGTTCGGCGACTAACCTCGAGGGAAAATGCACCATTCCAAATATATGTTGCTGTGACATGTTCATGTAAGATCTTGCCAGATCCGTTCCATTCGTTCGTTCTCACTCCCAGTCCAAACGTCAGCCCGCTTCGATTTCCATCTGTTTGATTCCTAATCTCCTCTTATGTTTTAATCTCTATAAAACAAACACACACTCTGTCCCTCCCTATCCCCTCAAATGTCCCCCCGAGGTTCCTCCACAACAACTTCTCCTCAGCGCAATGCCAATGCGCCGTATGCTCGACGGCTAGCTGGCCAGCCAAAATCCTCCCGTCAGCAATTTTCTGCGTGCGGGGCATGCCGCATGAGGCGGTGCGTCACATTATCTTGACCCCGTCCTGGCCCAACTGAACCTTTCACTTTCAGCGTACGTTGTGATCTCAAAGATCTACCCGTCGGTGCCGCTGGTCCTCATCCTGCATGTTCGAATTGCAAGGAGCGCAACATTAATTGCGTGTGAGTCACCATCAAATTTTCGGTGGTGAAAATCGTCTGATTTATTTTAACAGTGATGAGTTTGCTGATGTTAAAGCCGTTAAACTGCTTCGCAGGGGTAGACGTCTGCAGCAGGTCGAGTATGTCCTACATTTGCCCCCACCTGTGATGTTCAATGGCTGAGTTACTTGAAGGCAAATGTATGGCAGAACCGGCGAGGGCAACTCCACAGGACAGAGCACATCCTCACCCCGGACGGCCAACATTCCTATCCTTCATCCAGACTTTTTCAATTCACCATTTTGGCGGTGGTTCGTTGTTCAACGTAAAGCATTTTTATTCCTTTGATTGTCATTTTTGTCGAATAATCGTGTCCTACTTTACAGGACCCGTCCTCGATGCAACTGAGTTTCCAGCGAGGTTTGCTTTGCACTGCAAGGGTACTCAGACCCTAGGAAATGAGGGTGGTCTTATCGCCATGCTACTGGTCACCTGGGCTGAGGCTTTCGGCCTAAATGAGCATGGTCTGCCCCACCCCTCGCCTGATCAGTCTGGACGTTCGACAGATAGTAGCGATTACATCCCAGCCCTCTCTGCTAACACGCGAATCAAGTGGAAGAATAAAACGGAGTTGTACCTTCGCGAAATTCTAGAGCTGGTTGACTGCCACAGTCTCCTTCGACGCCCAAGCCTGGATGGCCTGCGTGTCCTTTTGTTGCTTCTGCCTCTCATGGAGGGTGAGTTGAAGTTGTCATCGGCCATTTGCGATGCTAAGCGTTATGCCAGAGGCCCCAGACCTTGAGCGCTCAGCAATTCATGAAGCCGTGCTTTCTCAAGTCCGTGCGCTTTGCGTCCAGTCAACCCCTATAGGGTTTGAAGACGCAGCTGTGCGTGCCAGACTTTTCTGGTATGCTTACACCCAGGAGAGCATCATTACCGGCCTACGCGGAAACCAGTTTGTCCTGTACGAGTTATTTGGCATTATCCTTGACCGTCTGGCTAATAGCGCTTCACAGGAACGACGACGATCTGGAAACTTTCCAGAGGGCGCTGCCATCCCCAAGCGTCGGCGCTGCACGTTCTGGGCTTCCCACTCCTCCTTCAACGTCAAAGTCGTTTCGCTCTTTTATCGATAGGCTTGCAACTGACACACGTTTCTTGCAGTGCACGGGAAGCATCAGCTCAGAAGGCTTACATTCATCTCATACGCACTTCATCTACGCCTCTTGAGCTTGCAAAAGTTTGCCGCAAAATCCACTCTGTCCTTACGGGCAACAGAGCAATTCGCAGAGCCGAAGAACATGGACTCGTTGACGCCAATGGCATGCGAGAAATCTGGAGAGACTTGGATCGATGCTGGCGAGAACTCGACTCCATGCTTAACTCTTCGTCTGAACAAAACAATGCTCGTCGTACTGAGCTGAACCAGTACGTCCACGCATGGAAGGTGAGTCATAATTTGAGAGTCTCATTTATGGGATTTAATCTCATTTATTTCCTTTAGATCTTTATCTTCGAGTGTCGTAAGTTTCCCAAATGCTCGCCGATTTGCCAAATAACTAATCGGTCATGTAGACAATGTCATCCGTGAAACCCTGAAGCGCTTCATGATGACATCGAAAACTTCTTCGCCTTACGGCGACGACCCGTCCTCTCGTCCTTCTTCCTCATCACCTTACATGCCGCCACAACAGCTCCACGATGAAGCAACTCGCCGCTGTGTCTCGTTGCTTCCAATCATTATTCGCATGTTACGAGTTCATTTGCCGTTGGAATTTGAAGATACTTTTTGTTTGCTTAGATGGGATGCAGGATTGATCCGAGATGGTTGTTTCTACGCTGGTTATCTCGCCGCCACCTACGATTCGGACGTTTTAACTATCCCAAGGGAAGAAGCGACTCCGGAGGACGGCAGTATCCATCTCCCAGTCGAGGAAGCTGTTGCGGTGTGTCTCGAAGCTCTCGCGGCTATGAGATGGGCATACTCCCGAAGTGACGAAAGAGAGGAAACAATTCGCTCGGTTTGGGAGGAACACAAGGTGACAGGGCTAGAACACGAGGCGTCTGCAACTGTTCCGTTCTACGATCTCGAATATTCACGAGCGATCTCCGTCACCCCGCCCACAAATTCTGTCGGTCTCTCACTTCCCCATAATCTATCGACCAATTTGCTACGTCCTTTAACGATATTGCCACAACGCTCAGTACAGTCTGCTCCTAATACCGCTTGTAGCACTGATGGGCGTGGCCTCAACAGTTGGCCTTCGTATACCCCACCTGGAACGGCCACCTCCATTGCTACGAGCACTGGTACGGCTCTCAGCAGCGGCGGGGATTCCCCAATTTTCGCAAACATGCCGCCTCCGTTCAAAACGGCCGCAGAGGACATGTACTACCAGCCCTCGGGCACAGAGATAGAACAATTCTCATACAATGTCCCTCTCGGTGGGTCGCTCGACAGCGAAGCTACTATACCCTCGACTATAGGCCGAACTTATTCTTTACGCCATTCTACACCATCCGAAATGCACCATCCCTTGGGGACCAACACATCTGTCAACTATATGTCTTCCAACTTCCATGCAAGCCAATCTATTCTGAACGATTTCCAGCCATGCCCGCAGTTCGGAGAAAATTGTGGTCCGTATCACTGATCCGACCCCCTCTCACTTCGCAATTTGGATCTCTCCATATCACTTCCTTGCTATCGCCTTCGCATCATATGTTTCATTGTAATCGAGATATACCAGCATCGGAGTAACAACTATGCTACTGTTGCAATTGTCAATCTGGAAGTGGCTGACCGATCAGGCGGCCACTGTATAATTCATTCACCCTATGCATGTACATTCCTGGTTATCGCCATCATTTTGTAGTGGGAATTGGAATTAATTTTTCTTTGTACCGATCCATCATGAAGTTTCGTGACTAGTCAAGTTTCAACTTCTCTCGTTGATGTGGCGTATCGTGCCGCATTTCATTATTTCATTACAAGTGCCCAATAAAGTGTTTTGGACGGCGCACATAAACCTAAATTTGGAAGTCATGTAATTGAATCATCCCACCAATATATCATCTACACTCAACCACACCTGCATACTTCCCAGCTTGGCGTCGGATTCATCATTAATCTGTCATGATATGTGAATGCTAGCCGATAGCCATGACTGTCTTGTGAAAGTAATATAGCCTTACTGTACTGACATATGTATTTGACGTGGCACTGGCACACCCCTATGGCTCATGCTGGAATGCAGAAGCAAAACTACATGTTCCATTGTCTATAGGGTGCATGGGCATTGGGGTTATAATGTTTCTTTGTCTCTTTTAACGTTGCCAACTTGCCATCAGTGACGGTTTAACTTACGATTCACACCATCCCCTTGGGCCCCCTGTTTGAAATACTAGGCTGTGCTAGTCTGACGTGTCTGTAATATGACAGCACTTGAGGATCTGTGCTACACGACATACGGTCCTGGGAAATAAATATTTTTGTGTTGCGGATATTGCGATAGATGCATACTGCTAGTAAAGGTGTCTGGGTTTGATGTGTACGCTAAGCTCCAACCAACAATTGGGTAGGCAGCAACTTGACAATTTACTTTTCTCGTCCTTTTGACTAAACCACAAGTCAAAAAGCCAAAAAGCTACTAACATAGTAATGAACCTAAAATGCTGCAAGTTTACGATTCAAAGTTATAGATTACCTTAAAATACCCGCTTTTCCAAAATTGAGACGGGAATTTTTATAACTCATTTCACACTTTTAGTCGCCTTTTAGGTAAAGGGAGAAAAAGTGAGATGACAGACTGCTGGTAGACTTGACCATACCACTGCACCTTTCAATACTGCACTAAGTATTCCTTACGTCATCGACCTACAACGATCAGGCGCGGCACGAGCATTCCGGTGACGCTGCGGCCTAGTAGCTGCGCTTGTTTTCTTGCCATTGCTTAAGTTCTACGAATCCTGAAGCTCTCGCAACTATAATGTTCTGTAGGTTTATATACTTCTGTTTTGCGAAGTTTAACTGACCATCGTGCGGTTGTGTAGGCTTCATTCCTTTCATTTGTGGGTGATCGATGCTGCTGAATATGTATTTCTTCTGGTACTTACATCGCACACCCTTGGAACACCATCGAAATAGTTGGTTGCCAAACCAAAATAACACCTGATGGCGACCTTCAAACCCCAAGACTATGTCCTCGTTGTAACAATGGTAAGCAATTTCGGACCTCCTGATATGTGCGTTCTGAACAAAACTGCAATGCAGGGGCGGTTGTCCGCGCGACAACCAAAGAATATCTCGAGATCTTTTTCGTGCCAGTGGTTCCCATGTCATCAAAACACATTTGGATATGCGGAATTTGTTCCTGGTCGACATCAGTGCAACCTGAGTAGGTATATGTATTCCGTTGGGCTTGTTATGTTCTGATTGTTACCCTTGTAGTTGGGAACCTATGCCTGTGTCTCATCCTGGCTTTTATCCTCCGCAGGTGCAGTCCCCTCAGGCGTCCTACCCCGGGCCAAAAGGACCGCAACAGTGAATATGCCATGTCACCTGCCTTCCTTTAATTTCTGAATTGTGTGGAACTCTGTGCTTTTAATCGTTGGACATGTGTTTACTATAACCAGGACTGTGAAGTATGTAGCAGATAAATTGTAATAATTTATACACAATGCGAGTCAAAGGGCCGAAAATGGCCGTGGGCCACGTGGTTTGGCTGTGGTGTTGACGCAGCAGACTTTGTTCGTCCCACTTTCTCCCCTTTACTACGAGCATCAGAAACTCTTCATTGGAACTTTCAAACACTCCCAACCAACATGCACACAAGTGAATACGACTATCTCTTCAAACTCCTCCTCATTGGTGACTCTGGTGTTGGCAAGGTAATGCGCTGTGGCTTATTCTTCGACCCCAGACGCTCAAGTGTAACCAAATTTGAATTTGTACAGTCTTGCCTGCTTTTGCGGTTCGCAGACGACACCTACACAGAGAGTTACATTAGTACCATTGGAGTCGACTTCAAGATCCGCACTATTGAGCTGGAAGGGAAGACAGTGAAACTCCAAATTGTCGGTATCGTACACAATTTCTGTTTCCGTTCAGCCAAACCACTTCCCATATCGCCATCATCTGTGTACTGACAGAGAGGCGGATGTGATTCGCAAATCATAATGCTGAGCTTCCTTCTTTGGGCTCATTTCTATGGTAATGGCGATGTACTGACTCACAACCTCTCACTTTCTTTAGTGGGACACTGCAGGTGAGATACTGTTTCTGTTTCTGGTCCTAACTACGGATTTTCTAATACCGCGCGGACGCACTTTACAGGACAAGAGCGCTTCCGTACCATTACTTCGTCATATTACCGTGGTGCCCACGGGATCATTGTTGTTTACGATGTCACCGACAATGGTACGCTCCCCTTTTCTTGAGCCGTTCTTTTGCATTATTTTGCCATTCCAGACACCTTCACGAACGTTAAGCAATGGCTCCAGGAGATTGACCGATATGCATCGGAGGGTGTAAATAAGTTGCTTGTGGGCAATAAGTCGGACTTGACGAGCAAGAAGGTTGTTGAATACACCGTGGCGAAGGTATGTTTCGTGATATCAACACCTCTGGGCCGTTTACGGAAGGCAAATTCAGGAATTTGCGGACCAATTGAACATTCCATTCCTTGAGACATCTGCAAAGAATGCAACGAATGTTGAACAGGCCTTCTTGACCATGGCCAAGCAAATCAAGGACCGGTTTGTGTTGTCAATTTGTGGAATATGGATTTTTGTTTACCTCTTTCCTTTCAGCATGGGAACCAGTACGACACAATCAGGGGCTGCTAAGTCTACTACTGTTACGCCTGGCCAGACTGTGCAATCTCAGGAAGGCGGTGGCTGCTGCTAGACATTTCACCTCCCCTAGATTTATTTGCCCATTCTTCTTTGTTCTGCTCGATTGAGTGAGAGGAGAAGTTAGTATGCATTTTTACATATGTTGTCTTTTATGTATACGACACCAGCTACTTCTGGACCTTTGGTGATTCTTGTTGCTCCTAAAACCTCTGCTAAGTTTGTGAAATATCAATTATAAGTGGATCGAAGCATAAATTGGACCTTTGTCACTGGGCGTCACGTTTCTTCAGACCTCAACCGTTTTATTTGTTTGACGTTCTACCTTAGTGTTCAATATCGTAAGTACAGACGGTCGGTAAGGACAATGATTTTAGTTGATGAAATTCGCTCAGAAATGCTCTCGTTGCTGTACCGCCAACTCAAACCACGAATTACATGGCAAAGGCGGTTCTTGACACAAGGTTTACTCCAGTCGAGTTCGACTCCACCACCCTCGTTATTGACATCAAGCCCATCGGCATCAAAGAACCTTCAGGAAAAGCCATACTATGTGCCACGTAATAGCAAAGGGAACTTGCCCGTATATTCAGACATTAGGAACGCAGGAAGTCGACCTTTAGTTCACATCCGGAATGTGGAGGGTGATATCTCGGTACGTCTTAGCCCAGTGCTAATTCCTGTCGTCGTTTTTATAATGGTTTTTATAGACGCTAGCAAAAGAACTGTCGCAGTCGCTCTTCCCAAAAGATTCACATGAAGCATCCAAGTTGAAGATTCGGGTCAATTTTGGAAAACACCTCGTCATTACGGGGGGACGCTGGAAGAATAACGTTGCGGACTGGCTGAAGACAAAGGGCTTCTAGCGAGTGTTTGTGGCTTATGGGTATCTTATGTCACACAGAAACGGTCGTAGAAGACACCAATTAAGTACTATGTAGGCAATAATCATTAATTAATGAGAGTCAAACCAAGGATGACCACAGAGCAGCTATATCAACACAATGTCTAATTATGAAATGCAAAACTAGGTCTTCGTTTCCGTGTCATCTTCAGTATAATCCATACCCAGTGTCCCACTTTTAGCCTTCTCAAGATGCGCCTCATATATCTTCCGACGACTTTCAGCGATCCGTACCTCTCGAGCCGCAAGCTCGTACTCGTAGAACATTTTCGGCAACTGTGCGAGTTGTTGTACTATTTCGGCCGCGAGTTTTTGGCTAGATTGACGCAATAAAGGGACCTATTTTATTTTTTTATTTTGGTTACCACCTCAGAGCAAATAACTCGGTTTGCTTACGTTCTTCTCCATCTCAAGGACGTCTATGGGTTTTCGATAATCTGGGAGTTTTATAGGTTCGCCATCGGGTACAGAGAGGCAGGGGCCATCTTTACGGTTGAATATATGAACCCGCCGTTTGGGAGCTCGCGGTGCTGAAGAATCTCCTTGAGCGGGTCCCGTCGCTGGAGGATGGTTATATAGTCGGGGACCTCTTGGTGGCGAGCGTGCTGCACGGGGGCCGTGGGGAATGTGGCGGCCAAGCAGATCTTCCAGTGGTGTTCGAGGATCTGTTTCTGACGACTGAGTCGGGATTCTCGGAGAGTCGAAGTCCATTTTTGCGGATGCTGACACTTCTGGATTGGTTGGTTGAGTTGTTGATATGGAATCAACTTGTTCAGCACTGTGAAATGCAAAGCTTTCGAACGGCTCAGTTTTAAGCTCCACCTTCACAAATGAGTGGGTTGGGGAATGCACAGATTGAGCATTGGCATGGGTTTCTGCGAGTCCATGGGAGGGAATTTCGGCATCATGTTCTTCCTGCTTAATAGCAGATTTTTCAGGTTGATGGACTTCTGCTTCTTCTTCCTTAACGAGAGGAATCAAACCTTTTTGCGTTGGATCAGCCTGTGAATCGCCTTCACTACGTCCAGGTCTCGGTCGGTACCCTGGACTACGGGACCCACTAGAAGGCCGTCTCTTGAGGGGCGAGTGAGATCTTGGACTTCTCGACGTAGAAGGTCTGTGGCGTAAAGACTTGGGCGAACGACGGGGGCTATGACTCCGGGATCGTGAACGAGATCTGTATTTTCGCGGAGAACCACGTCTAGGAGACCGTGATCTTGAGCGAAAAGAAGGACCTAGCGTATTGTGGAATTAAACCTCCAATGTAAAAATATGATTACTACGAACCTCGTCGTGGAGAAGGAAGGCTGTTAAATCAATAAATTAATAAGAAATCGTTAGCTGAGGAGAGGACACACCGTCTCGTTGCAGTTCTATATGGCGGACGACGGTCTCTGTCTCGTTGTGGTGACTCTCGTCGTCGGAACGAGGGCGGAGGAGACCTTTCACGTCTATGATGACGGTCTCTCCACTCAAGATCTCTGTATCGGTCTCTATCACGGTCTTCATATTCAAGACGACTGTTTCCGTCTCTTCTGCCCTTGAAAGTTGGAATATACGTATCCGAAGGCCTTGGAGGTCCACGAGAAGGCGGGGGTCTTTCACCTCGTTCATCCCTCAGGCGAGATGCCATAGGTTCGCCTCTATCTCTGCCACGGTCTCTTTCTCTTGTATCGACCGTCGGTGGTGGAGATTTGGGCCTTGGAGGAAGATTGGCCATTGGTGGTCGAAATCAGAAATGTTTATTAGGACTCGGAAGACACTGCCACACCGACGTGTTCCAAATAAAGCTCTTACCAAAACCACCTTGGACTGACATGCTTGACCATTGTTCTATTTCACACAAAGGTGTGTACCACTTATAAATCCTGATTATTTTATCTGAAAGATTCAATCGTAGGCGGCCTTGTTTTGTGGTCCCGCTCCTTTACACCAGAAGCTGCTCAGCTTGCATCATCATCGGCCTCTCCAGTTAATGCGTTGATTCGTGAGGCATTGATCGAAGGTCGCACCGCCGAAGAAAAATACGAGAAAGATGGCTATGCTTTGAAATGGACATTTGTTAATGAGCTAGAACTGATTTTTGTGGTGAGTTGTCGCACTCATGACCCTAGCGGGATGTTAAGTCTTTTTGAATGTACAGGTAGCCTATCAACGTATTCTGCAGCTGACATACATCGACGACCTATTGTCTGCTATGAAGCGCCTCTTTATCCAATATTTTGAGCCAGTCCTAACCGTTTTCGTTGCGTCTTTACATACACCACACACCTCGAAATCTCAATCTAGTCCTTGGGATTTTACGAACGCTTTCAAAAGTTGGGATGCACTCTTTGATAGGCTTCTGAAGGAACTGGAAGATAAGGCTGCCATGGTCAATTTATGATCCCAGTTTTCAATCGTCTTCATTACTTACCCTATGCAGGACCGTAAATCTCGCTTGCGTCATCCTGTTCGACAGACAGGAGAGATCGTCGCCCCTCCCACTGGGGAGAACGATACTGGTTAGTTGTCGTTGTTCATACGTCATTGCCGATTTTAATAGCTTGTCGCAGTACCTTCCCTTAACCCGGAAGCACCCACTGACGAACAGCAAATTGCGTTAAATGTGCAAGCTCTGAAGAACCGTCTACGCGGCCGTGGAGGTCGGCGTGGAGGCAGGGGTGGCAGGACCGTGAGTGGCAAAGAAAGCGCGGATTCTGAGTGAGAAATCGTTATTCTCTGGCATTCTTTTTTTAATCCCCACCTTAGTTCTGATGCACAAACGAAGCGTAAGACGAAGATTAAAGTTCAACGGAAATGGGGTGACGAGGTTCCTACTGAGGCCGATATGGCCTCCTTGGACTTCAGTATCGATAAACCTGACAATTCTGGAAGTGCAGGCAATGATTCTCGTGACGTACAGTCCCTTGTGGACCAGTCTTCGCTGGGAACGAGGACAACTGACGGGATGTACGACCTCAAGGATTGGGACTTTTCACAGGAAAGGGGTGAGGCCGATGATGCCATTGCCAATGCACTTAAACCTCTGGATTCCAAGACGTCGAGCTCTGAAGGCGCCCTAGGGACTTTGAACTCGTTATTTGCCCGTTTGACTGGATCAAAGATTCTTACTGAAGAGGACTTGAAACCTGTGCTCGAAGCCATGAAACAACACCTCATGAAAAAGAATGTTGCAATGGAGATAGCCGACAAGGTATGTGAAGGGGTCGGAGAAAGCCTAGTCGGAAAAAAGATTGGAAGTTTTCAAAGTTGAGGACCAAGATCTGTTCTTGTAATTTCCTTTTGCTGACTGTTCTGATCTTGCAGCAATCAACAATGCGGTTCGAGTGGGACTCTCCACCTCACTGACAAGAATACTCACCCCAAAGACATCAACTGATCTTCTTCTGTCCATACGAAACAAGTTATCTTCTCCACTTGCTTCGCACCAACAAAGAACGCCGTACAGCATTACATTTGTCGGTGTTAACGGTGTTGGAAAGAGCACCAATCTATCCAAAGTTTGCTTCTGGTTAATCCAGAATGGGTTGCGCGTTTTGATCGCTGCATGCGACACCTTCCGGTGCGTTGAATATGTTCTTTGAGATTACCCCTTCTGAATTCCTATTTTTTCCTCATCGTTCATTAGGAGTGGAGCTGTTGAACAGCTCCGCGTGCATGTGCGAAACCTGAGCATGCTAGGTGTCAACAACGAATCTAGAGATAAAACCAAGAACCAGGTAGAGCTATTCGAGAGGGGATATGGCAAAGATGCTGCAGGCATCGCTCGGGAGGCTATCAATTATGGTTAGTCGAATGCAATACCATGCTTTGGGGTTATCTGCACTTACTAACGATGGATGGGAAGCCCGGGATCACGACTTTGATGTCGTTCTCATCGACACCGCTGGAAGAATGCAAGACAATGAGGTACGTCCCCCCCTCCATTTTGTGATAGCCGATTCGATTAACGCACTATTGTTCTACGATTGTTCTAGCCTCTTATGCGTGCGCTGGCCAAGGTTGGCAAAGACTCGCTGTCACCTTTTTCGTAATGGCTTCTGAGTTGGACCTTTCTTACCCCATTAGCTCGTGTCGGTGAATAATCCTGACAGGATTATCTTCGTCGGAGAAGCACTCGTCGGTAACGAAGCCGTCGATCAACTAACCAAATTTGACCGAGCGCTTCGCGACTTCTCTACCGCTTCCGGGTCTGGCAAGGGCCGAGGAATTGATGGCATGCTCATTACGAAATGGGATACAGTGGATGACAAGGTCAGTGGTTGTGCAGTCTTTGCGGACATCTTTTATGAACTTGTCATTTTCAATTTCATTAATCATTTTTTGATTGTAGGTTGGAGCAGCATTGTCGATGACTTATGTCACTGGGCAGCCGATTTTCTTTGTTGGTTGTGGCCAGACGTACACTGATCTCAGGCAATTAAGAGTTGGCAATGTTGTGGAGGCAATTCTGAAGAATTGAAGGGTGGAACCCACCATACGTGTCTTACTCATCTGTGTTGTTCTGTAATATTTTTGGAACTCTGAAATTACAATACTTCTACAGACCTTGTCGTCATATATCTGATGTGAACCCATGTGTTGGAGTGAAATGGTCGGTTTCTCAAGGACCACCTATCAAGTCTACCCATTCTGATATACATACGCAAGTGAGCATGTAAGGATTACCTCAAGTATGGTCGGGCCAAACTCAGTCACCGAAAGGAATGCGACATAGAAAGCACAGTGTAATGGGAATACAAAACTTCTATTTATGAAAACAAGTCCATGAATGATACATGAAATAACAAAAGAGTGTAGATAGCATTGAGCAGGGAAGGGTGACTCGAAACAAAGTGAATGTCATTTCTACTCGTGCACAACAGAGGGGACGGTAACAGGTGTTGTATAAGATCCCATATCCGTGTGAGAAGAAGGACCGGGAGAAAGAGAGTTTATACGTTGGAATTGAGCTTCGCCAGAGAAAGGATAATTGCTCCCAAAATCGGTGTTGGGACGCCTTGGTCGGCGGAATACCGCGTAGAGAACACGAACGACGACGAGGAGGAATATGACTCCTAAGATGGCACCTGTGATGGTGGCTATATTAACAAGCCTGGCTTTCTCAGTAACACTGGCGGTGGAGGCACCGTTATTTGAGTCATTCGTGGATGTAGATGTCGAATCTGGGACTGTTGCCGAGTAAGTAGATGTTGAATTTGAGACTGCTGCCGAATAAGGAGTTGCGACTGCTACCGGGTAAGCAGAACTCGGAAACGAAGTGCTTGGAGTGCTTGGAGTGACTGAGCTTGAAGGTACAGTAGTACTAGTAGGTGTTCCCGAAATCAGACCATGGGTAACAGTTGTAGGGTCGCTTGTGACTATTCGAGTTGTTGTAGATTGAGGGACGGGCCCGGGGGGTGAAGCTGCTGCTGTCAGGGAAAAAACACCTTGAGTTTGAACTTTCGGACTATTTGGAAAAAAAAAATAGTGATCCATACCTCCAGGGTCATTGGGTGACTCAGGTGGATCTGCAGGGTCATCTGGTTTCTTGGGACCCGGATGTGGCGGTTGCCCGTGTTGATGACCAGGTGGAGGATCGCGGTCACGATCTGGGGGTCCTCTGGGAAGAAGAAAGTTGTCCGAGTCAAAGCCGTGCCCAGCTCTCCTCCGAAAACGATATATCTGGAGGGCAAATAAAATAAAATAAGGATCTGTGAAAGATATGCAACGCGGTGATGGCACACACCAGGACCTGAGAGCCTTCCATGTCAATTCCAGTATTTGATGTCAATTTGTTTGCCATGTTGAGATTGCGAAGACGACATAAGCGGCGCCTAGTGGGCCAGGGTTGGTTTTTTTTCCGCAAATAATGAAGGTTTCTAGGGAGGGGAATGACAAAAGGAGGGTGAGAGTCGGCTGCAGGAACCGTTCAACGTTCAATATGGCGGTAAATGATTTGAAATCTGTAACCAAAAATAGCCATCGGGCCTGAGTCGGGACTTCAAGGAACGTTTCTTCTACAAAAGGCAGACACAAAGAGGGAAAGGTTGAAGGATGATCATCGGAAAATAACTTCATTGGTTTATGTTTTGCCTCCGTTATACTCGAAATTCCATTCGACCACTATTTCAATATCGAACCATGAAGATCATCCCCGTACCCGTTCGTGAGGACAATTACGCCTACTTGTTGATTGACGAGGCATCCAAGACAGCTGCTGCCGTCGACCCGTATGATGTAACCAAAGTAGCTGCTGCAGCAGAGGCCAACGATGTACGGATTGTGGCTGGCATTACTACCCACCATCACTATGATCATGCCGGAGGAAACCAGGTGAACCTATATTCAACGTGGCTGGACTTGGCTGACCTTTTTGAATAGGTTTTCGTACGTGTTTCCAACCTGGCGAATTTTGATATTGAATACGGTTACTTTGCAGGCGTCCAAGTACCCTGACGCTCCGATCTACGGTGGTAGCAACAAAGTTCTCGCGCTCACACATCTTGTAAAGGATAAGGACGAGTTCACGATAGGCAATGATATTCACGTCAGGTGAAATCCATATCCACTTCTCTGGACGTGTAGAATTTGTTCAACATCGAATAATATTCAGATGCCTTGCTACGCCATGTCATACTCAAGACTCCCTCTGCTATTATGTTACCAACTCCTCCAACAACCATCCAGTAGGTGTGTTCACCGGTGACACTCTCTTTATTGCCGGCTGTGGTCGCTTCTTCGAAGGCGTAGGGTCGGAAATGGTCACCGCTCTTGAATGTCTGGGAAGGCTTCCAGACCAGACCACGGTATACGTTGGTCACGAATACACCAAGGACAATCTAGCCTTTGGGAAATACATTGATCCTACCGGCGAAGGTCTGGCCAAGCTTGAAGAGATCGTGAAGAGCAACAATATTACGACTGGCCTTACGACCATCGGAGATGAGAAAGAATGGAACGTCTTCTTCCGCCTTGATAGCGATGCAGTCAGGTATTCTCTCGGTCTTCTTCTGGTTACTTGTTCACAAAAAAGCATAGGAAAGCAACCTCTTGCTCCAAAGACACCCCGAAGAGTGCAGTTATGGACAAGTTAAGGGAGCTGAAAAACAACTTCAAAGGTTGAACCATGTTCATGCTCAAAGGGCTTTGTGTGCACCCCTCCGAGAATCGAATTGTTTATTTGAAGCTGTCAAAAATGTTGCAACAACTAAACTAAGAAAAAGCCTGAAGTTAAATAAATACAATTAGTCAGAAATCACAGAAGCACAATGTCCACATCCATAAGCTGACCATCGTGGAGGGAGGCAGTGTAGAATACTAGAAACCGATCATTTTCTTGACTGCGTCCCGAGCATATGGGATGTACGAGAGTGTGTACCATCCGTAGGCCAGGAATTCGACGAACACAAGCACTGGGGAACAGTTATAACCATTGGAATTGTTTGATAACGGGAAAAGCTCACCAAGACATAGGATCTGAAGACCATTAGAAACAATTCGTAAGTGAATAGAAATATACAAAGCAACGGATATGCGTACCGCAATCCGGAGGACGAATGCTCCAACCAATACCATACCAATTGATCCTATGAGGATAATTGTAGCAACAACACGGACGGGTTTGAACATCTACAACATTCATTAATTAAACACCAATCTATGAGACATGGGGGGGGGGTCGGCATACCATTTTCAGCTGTCGGAGGAACTGTTCACAACACCACAAAGCGTCATCAGCACTTTGAACATCAGAGTGAGAGAAGAGCGGTTACTCACCCCGATGATGAAACCTGTTCCTATGAGAGAGATGACAGTGCCTAGCACATAGAATACTGTATTTTTTTAGTCAGTTCAGAGAGAAAAAAGAAGTTATTCTTCATGGGACGAACTTGAGAAGCTAATCAAGGCACCAAACGTAAGGAATATCGTCCCAAGTAGACTGAGCACGAAGCCTGCGATAAGGCTGGTAAACAAA
>Ga0307508_10001062_pt1 | contig 31788 bp, 24 predicted proteins | sample 9_EM_MG_FD_203089 | JGI IMG/M metagenome (GOLD analysis project Ga0307508, IMG submission 203089) | Populus trichocarpa ectomycorrhiza microbial communities from riparian zone in the Pacific Northwest, United States - 9_EM | ecosystem: Host-associated > Plants > Roots > Unclassified | place...
GTACGACGCCAGCCAGGCCTACGTGAAGCTCGACGAAGGCCAAGACTTTCTCGACCTCAAACAAAACGTCACCGCACTGGAGATCAGGCTGGAGGACGCTGAGAAGGTCGACTCGGTGCGCCCGTTGATCGAAAAGCAAGTCAAACGCGGCGACGTGCGCGTGCGCGACTGGAAAGAGCTGAACAAGAATCTGTTCAGCGCGCTCAAGCTCGAAAAGATCGCAACCTTCGTGATTCTGTGTCTGGCCATCTTGGTGGCGAGCTTCTGCATCCTGTGCACGCTCTTGCTGATGGTCACCGAGAAGAGCAAAGAGATTGCCATCCTGAAGTCGCTCGGCGCCAGCGACCGCTCCATCCTGGCCATCTTCATGGGCGAGGGCATGCTGATCGGCGCGATTGGCACCTACTTCGGCGTGGCGACCGGCTTCGCCGCCATCAAGGGGCTGACCGTGTTCGGCCTGCGCCTGGATCCCGACGTGTACTACGTCGACCGGCTGCCCATCTCCGCCGATTTCACCGATTTCGTGCTGGTGGCGCTGTCGGCGTTCGTCATCACCACCCTGGCCACCGTCTATCCTGCGCTAGCGGCGAGTCACTTGCGGCCCGTCGAGGGCATCCGCTACGAATGAGCTACTGAATGACCGAAGCGCTCGTCATCGTCGAAGATTTGCACAAGAGCTTTCTGCACATGGGGCGGCGGCTCGATGTGCTGCGTGGCATCGACTTGAACATCCATGCCGGCCAGATCTTGGCCATCGTCGGCGCTTCGGGCGCCGGCAAGAGCACGCTCTTGCACTGCATCGGCACGCTCGACTTGCCGACGAGCGGTCGCATCCGTTTGGCGGGCGAAGAGTTGACCCGTATGGGCTCGGCGCGCCTGGCGGCGGTGCGCAACAAGAGCATCGGCTTCGTGTTCCAATTTCATCATTTGCTACCCGAGTTCAACGCGCTCGAGAACGTCATGCTGCCGGGGCTCATTTCGGGCAAGAACCGGCGCGAGATGGAGAAGCGCGCGTCGGCCTTGCTCGACGAAGTGGGGCTGAGTCACCGCGTGAGCCACCGGCCCGGCGAGCTCTCGGGTGGTGAGCAGCAGCGCGTGGCTGTCGCGCGCGCGCTAACGCTCGATCCCAAGCTTTTGCTCGCGGACGAGCCGACCGGAAACCTCGATAGCGCGACCAGCGAAGCCATTCACGATCTGTTCTTTCAGATCAACAAGCAGCACGGCACCACCATCGTGGTCGTGACGCATAACGCCGCCTTCGCCGAGAGCATGCCGCGCGTCGTGCGCATGCGCGACGGCAAAGTCGAGACCGATGACGTGGGCAGAAACCAAGGCGCGCGCGCGGCGCCCGCCGCCGATTCGAAAGTGCTGCCGACCGAGCCCAGCAACCAACAACCTCCCGTGCCGCGTTAGGCGCGCGGAATTAACGGGAGGCGACTGGGCCTTGGGCTCTTTGCCTATTTGGGGGCCGCCACGGCGTGGCCCTTCAGGATTCCGCACATCTCGTAGGCTAGCGTCAACGGGAAGGTGGCTGCGGCGACTTGGCAGGCAATTGATGCCGCCGTTCTGAATTTGCTTGACGTGTTCGGCCCGGGAAATGTGTTGGAGGGGCGACTCGCCCAGAAAGAGAGCGGCGGTACTCTTGGCGGCGTCGCTGGTGCGTTTTGCGAAGTGGGAAGGCTCGCAGTGGTGTCGAGCGCTGCAAACGCGCAGGATCGAGGCTGTCCGGAGCTTCGAATTTCGCGTGTTAGGAGAGAGTGGCAGCAGCGAGAGGAGGCACGATGTTGGATGCAGCAGGCGCGGCGTCGGTGTTGGACGCAGGTTCGCTAGGGACTTCGAACTGGCGGGCGGCGCACGCGGCGCTCACGCGGCTCGCGCGGCAGCGCGCGGGCTTGGATTTCGAAGAGGGAAAGTGGCTGCTGGCGGCGCAGCGAGCCGGGGTGCACGCGCGGCTCGGCTACGGCAGTTTCTTCGAATACATAGAGCGGCTGTTCGGCTATTCGCCGCGGCTCACCCACGACAAACTGCGTGTCGCGGGCGCGCTGAATGGCCTGCCGCAGCTCGCGGGAGCGTTGCGCGAGGGAGCGGCGACGTGGTCCGGCGTGCGGGAATTGACGCGCGTCGCGATCCCCGAAACGGAGCGAGTCTGGCTCGATGCCGCAAGCGGGCGGACGGCGCACGAGGTCGAGCGGCTGGTGTCCGGTCACCGTACGGGCGACTTGCCGAGCGCCCCGAAAACGGCTGGCGCCGAACGCCACGTGCTGCGCTTCGAGGTATCGGGCGAGGTGCTGGCGACTTTTCGCGAGGCGCTGACGAAGCTTCGACGGGAAGCGGACAACGCGCTCGATGATGACGCCGCGCTGTTGTTGATGGCTCGGCAAGTGCTCAGCGGACCGGTCGATGCGGGCCGCGCCAGCTACCAGGTGGCCATGACGGTCTGCGAAGTCTGCCAACGCGCCACGCAAACGGGACGGGGTGAAGCCGTCGAAGTGTCAGCGGCTGTGACGGCGATGGCGTGCTGCGACGCGCAAATCCTTCCGCGCGCGCACGTGGGTGAGACCGGCTGTGCCCACCTGGGTGGACACGCTCGCGCAAGTGAAGCCAAGACTGCTGCCAAAGCCACCCAAACCGTTCCGCCGGCGGTGAGGCGTTTGGTGCTCCGTCGGGACCAACACCGTTGCCAGGTACCGGGCTGCCGTCATGCGACTTTCGTCGATGTGCACCACATTCAAGCGCGTGAAGAAGGTGGCGGCCACGAGCCAAAGAACCTGCTCACGCTGTGCAGCGATCACCATCGTGCCTGTCATCGCGGCGCTTTGAGCATCGAAGGCACCGCGCCGAGCGCGCTTCGGTTTCGCCACGCCGATGGAACGCCTTACGGCGGCGCGTTGTCACCAAACAGCGAGGACGTGCAGCTCCGCGCTTTTCGAGCCCTGCGCGCGCTCGGTTTCGGAGAGCGCGAAGCGCGTCTCGCGCTCCGTCGAAGTGCGCCCCACGTGGGCGAAGACGCCGAGCTCGAACCGCTGCTACGTCACGCTATGGGGCTGCTCACTGCTGGCGCCTGGGCCCAGGCCTGCTGAGTCGCCAGAGCGGACGACGACGGATTCGGTCTCGCGATCCTTCGAGCCGCGCTCTGGGCACGCCTCCCAAGGCTACGGGTTCAAAGACGCGCCTTGGCAAGCCAGATAGAGCATTGCGCCGGTGGCGGGAATGCCGTCGCCGACGAAGCGGATGCGGCGCCGCTCGTCAGATGGGCATTGGGCGACGAGCTCCGCGCTGCCGATCGGTGCGGGCGCACCTGCGCCGTCGACGTGTTGCTGGTCGATGACGCAGAAGCCCGCCAGGCTGGGCGGCGGCGTAACGTCGTTCAAGCACGCGTACAGATCAGAAGACATATCGCGAGAGGTTCCGGCAGGTTGGACGATCTCGCAAGCGCACGCGGTGTCGCAGTCAACGGGCGTCGTGCCGCCGCAGGACTGGTCCTGTTGCGCTTTCGTCTTGAAGGCGCTGAGCAAGGTGCTCGGCACAGGCGCGTGCCCCGGCAGCGAGCAGTCGCAGGCACCGAAGCCCAGCTCGCCGATCGCGCAGGCTGAACGCCCCTCCTCAGGAGAGCCCGTCGCGCCGAACGACAACGGCCGCGGCAGACACAGCGGACCACCCCCGATGGCGACGCGTATCTCATCGATGTACACGTTGCCCAACGTTCCGCCCGAGCCGATTCCTCCAGGCGCGCCGCCGCTTTGCGCTGTCGAACCGCCTGCTGTCGAACCGCCCGTCACCGAACCGCCTGCTGTCGAACCGCCCGCCGTCGAGCCGCCCGCCGTCGAACCGCCGCGCCCCGCACCACTGCTCACGCCCGCTGTCGAACCGCCGCGCCCCGCACCACTGCTCACGCCCGCCGAGGCTCCGCTCGTCCCCGCGCCAGCAGCCTCGCTCTCGTCCGAGCCAGCGCTCGCCGAAGGCGGATTCTCCTGCGAGCCCGAGCACCCACCCAGCACGCTCGCCCCCGCCAACACCCAAGCGATCACCGCCAACCATGTCCTCGACATTGCTCGCTCCCTTTGCGCGCAAGAACCGCCTCGCACTCTGCCACTTTGCCGCTCCGGGATCGAGCCAGCGCCAAACCTACTTGTAGGATAGCGCCGATTCGATCTCAATTTTGAGCCTAGAGAGCGTTATGAAGGTTCGTCTCGGCGGCGGCCATGCTTTATTCGCGCGGCCTTTCTTGCCAGGGGCTGCTGCTTGGAGAATTTTCGATGCGTGCTTTTCGCTCCGCCGTGAATGTGTGGATCCTGACAGGCGCCGCGGTGCTTTCGGCGCTTCCGATCGTCGCCGCCTGCTCGTCGGGTGACAGCAGCGGCGGAGGCGCGGCCGGTCCGTCCACAGGCGGCAACCCGACGACAGCGGGCGGCATGAGCACGACCACGGGCGGCAATACGATAGGCGGCAACGTGTCGATGCAGGGCGGCTCGGCGACCGGCGGCACAAGCACGGCCAGCGTCGCGGGCAGTGCCGGCAGCGCGGGCACCGCCGGCATCACGGGCACTGCCGGCATGGCGGGCAACGCTGTCGGCAGCGGCGGCAGCGGTGGGGGCATGTCGATGGGCGGCAACGCCGGCAACACCACCGGCGGCACGTCGATGGGCGGTAGCGGCGCCGATCCTTGCGGCATGCCGCCGTGGAAGAAGCTCGAGGTGACAGCTGCCGTCGGTGCGCACATTCACGGCAGCGCCGGGCTCGACACGCGCGCCAAGACGATGCTGGGCAAGCTGGTCATCGACTACGGTTACCAGGGCGGTGGCTACCAGGCGTTCCTGGCCAAGCGCGGTTACCACTCGATCGGCGCGCCCATGTTCACCGAGTGCGCGGCGCCCGACTTGACTGGCAGCCGCACGCGCGTCGGCGACTGCCGCGTGGGCGAATTCATGACCACCAGCGCCGGCGTGATCGCGCAGGTCAAGATGCTGCAGGCACAGTTCCCCGAAGAAGATTGGGGGTACTTCCTCACTCAAGACGGTAAAGACCTGCGCTGGTCCGACGTGGCACTAACGGGTCTCTCGCACGGCGCCACCACGGCCGCGGTTGGTGGGCGGCTCGGTGCGTGCGTCTGGCGTGTGGTGTCGCGCTCAGGCCCGCGTGACAACCTGTGCGGTACGAATTTCAACGGCACGACGTGCAAAGCGCCGCTGAGCACGCCCACCTACAACACCAACTGCCCCGATGAAGACGTCGCGGCCTGGCTCGACCAGCCATCGAAGACGCCGATGGATCGCTTTTACGCGCTCGTCGGCTTCGGCGACGACCAGTGCGGCGACATCGAGTTCAACATGCAGCGCGCCAAGTACCTGGGCGTGCCCACCATCTTCGACACAGGCCCACTCGACGCGGCGACACTGGACGCAACGCATCAGTTCTTCTCGTCGACGCAAGGGCACTTGGACTTTTTGGCCCAGCCAGGCAACGCCATGAACACGGCCCTTGTGCTCGAGAAAGCCTTCGCGATTCCGCCCGAGAATCAGAATCCCAAGTTCTGAGCGGATTCTCCGGGACAGCGACTCGGCTCGGGCTCGGGCGTTTCTGGGGCAAGCTGCCCCGAGGCGACTGGCAGCAGTTGACCAAGCGGCGAATTTCTTGAGCCGTATGCCCTGAGATCGTCCACTACAGCCCTAATGGCTTCGCGCACGACTTCGTGGCTCTTCGGGATTGGCCTGATCGCGAGCTTGCCGGCTTGCGGCGAAAAAGCGAGCCCGGGCGGACAAGCGGCCGCGGCGGGTACCAGCAGCGGCGCGGACGCTGGCGTAGCAGCCGGCGCCGGCGTCGGGCCCGGCGGAGGGGCGGGCGGCGCGAGCAGTGGCGGTTCCGGCACCTCCGCGGGTACGACAACGAACGTCGGCGGCCAGGCCGTCGGCGGCTCGAGCGGACTCGCCGGCAGCGCGACGGGCGGCGCCGCGATCTGCCCAGCCGCGGAGGGCCTGAAGGTCACACGCTTGGACACGACCGCCATTGCCATGATGGGCAAGCCGTTCGACACGAACAGCGACAAGACATCGCCCTGGGGCTTCGAAACCAACTACGGCAAGTCACCGGAGATCGTCGCGCTGCCTGACGGCGATAGTCTCGACATCCTCTGGCAAGATCATTCGGCCGATCCCGGACGCAATCAAACGGATCCGAACAAGAACGCCAAGAAGGCCTTCGTCGTGCGGGTCGAGAAGGGCGCCGCCGGCTACGCCATCACCCGCGCTTATGAAGTGGACCAGCTGGCCCACATCATGGGTCTCGCCAAAGACGAAAACGGCAACTACTACGTCGCGACCGGCGTCGATGAAGACGCCGATTTGACGCCCGACATGCCCGGCCCTGGCATGCACCGGCCGGGCATCGTGAAGCTCGTGAAGTTCGACGTCAACGGTTGCAAGAGCCTCGAGATCGACGCCGACAACGAGCGCCAGAAGACGGATCCCAAATCCGAGCCGATCATCAACCCGATGGTCGCCGCCACGTCGCGCCTGGCCTATCACGCTGGTCGCCTCGCGCTCTTGCACGGCATCAACGTCGACTACGATCCGAAGGTGATGGCCCGCCATCAGAAGGCGATGACCACGCACTTCGACGCCAACACCGGCGCCGCGACGCTCACCGATTCGATGTGGGTCAGCCATTCCTTCGATCAACGGCTGTTTTGGGATGGTACCGGCTTCGTCGAGCTGCATCTGGGCGACGCCTATCCGCGTTCTATTGCGCTCGGCCGCTTCAACGACCAGAAAGACAAGAGCAAGACCTACGACTTGTTCAAGCCCAAGGGCGATCTCGGTGACAACAACACCTTCACGCGCCTGGGCGGCATCGCGTCCATCCTTGCAGGCGATCTGGGGTATTTGGTGGTGTTTACGAGCGAGCGCAGTCTGGAAACGACCGCGATTCTCAACGGCACGCGCGACCTGGCATTCTTGCGTGTCAGCCGCGGCTTCACGAGCATGAGCGAGAAGGGCAACACTTTCGTCGACGGCGCCGTCACGCAAGACGTCATGTCGGCGGGAGCCACCGCCAGCAACAAGCTGACCTGGCTCACCGACTACGCCGCCGCCACCGCGCAGGCAGATCGGCCCAAAGTGGCGGCAATCGGCGGCGACCAATTCGTGGTGCTGTGGGAGCAGTGGTCCGGCACCGGCGATCGGCAGAGCAGCTTTGGCGGCACGCAAGGCCTCTTGCTCGGCGGCGACGGCAGCGTGAAGCTGATGCCAAAGCTCGTGACGATGCTGCACCTGTCGCGCGGCGACGATCTGGTGACGCTCGGCGCCGCGTCGCTGTTCGTCTCCGGCGACGCGGTCGCCAAAAAGCTCACGTTGAATCTCATCGGCGCGGACCTCGGCTTGACCGCGGTAGATCTGCCGTAAAATCGCCCAGATTGTCCGGCGCAGCTTGACTTTCCGTGCCACGGGCCGCGTCATGGTCAGGTTGTCGATTCGGCTCGTGCGTACCGCGCTCTTCGCCTCCGCCACGGCGCTGCCGTGCAGCTACGCGGCCCCGACGCTGGCTCAAATTCCAGTCTTCCAAACCGAGCCTGAGCCCGAAGTTGCTCCTCCGCCGGATCCGGCTCCCGCACCGCCTGCGATTGCGCAAGCCAGCATCCCGCCTCCCGCGACGCCTGCACCTGGCCTGTCGTCGTCGCGCACGCCGCCTGCCAAGGCCGACCTGATTGTCGCGCCACGCGCGCCCACGGCCGACGACAATGACGACGATGAGACGGAGGACGCGCGGCTCGGCTCGCGCCGCAAGTGGTACGGCTGGCAGACGTTGGCGGCCGATGGCACGAGCCTCGCCGCGCTCACGATCGCCGTCGTGCTCAGCAATCGCGCGGCTGGGAGCAGTGACCAGAAGGGCGTCAGCGCCAACGCGACCGGGCTTGTCTGGTTCGGCCTGCTCGGCTACGAGCTCGGGCCTGGCGTGATTCATTTCGTGCACAAAAATCCCGGTCGAGGCTTCGCGAGCATGGGCGTGCGGCTCGGCCTACCTTTGGCCGGCGCTATCGTGGGCGCAGCGGCCGCCAGCAGCTGTACCGGTTTCGCTTGCGAAGAAGGCGGCGCCGGGCTCGGTATCGTGCTCGGCATGGCCGGAGCCATCGCGCTCGACGCGGCCGTTTTCGCCTACGAAGATCCTCAGAAACCCAACCCGCGCGGCCTCGGGCTTTTGCCGTTGGTCTCGGTCACTCCGCGCCAGGCGTGGCTCGGCTTCGGCGGCAACCTGTGACGCTCAAGGCAGAGGCAACAGCGCGAGCGCTTCGCCTGTGGTTGCGCCGAGCACCGCCGCCGCCGCGAGCGGCAATGAAACGTTGCCGTCGACCTCGGCGACCCGGCACGCCACTGCCTTGAAGTAGGGCGCCTCCTTCAGCTCGCGTGCGACCAGCAGGCGCGGTCCGGTCGCGAGCTCGGCTGCGGGCAGCGCGCCTGCGAAGCTCGCCCGGCGCGTGTTTTGGATCAGCGAGACTTCGTCGGCGTTGGCCACGAAATGCGGGCCGCCATCGAAGGGATCGATACGTTCGGCGTAGCGGAAGCCGACGCGCCGCAGCAGGCGCTCCACGCCGCGCGTTTGCGCACCCACCTTGCCGATCACCTCCTGCGCGTCCTGCGAGAGCAGGCTGGCGTAGACCTCACCGCGCGGAAAGAGGTCGCGAATGAAGGTTTTGTCCTCGCTCGAGCGCAGATCGGCTTCGGCGTAGCTCATGCCCGTGAAGCGCCGGCCGTAGGCCTCCCACAGGTGGCTGGTCCCGTCCGGCTCGAGCGGCGGCATCAGCTCCGCCAATAGCTCACTCTTGAACAGCTCACGGTGAGTGGCTATGAACAGAAAGCGAACGTAGGAAATCAGCAGACCCAGCTTCTCGTCGGCCAGGCGGTGCGCGGGGTGCACGACCAGGCCGCCCAGCTCCGTCGGTCCGTCGTAGGAAAAGCCGATGCGCAGCACCTGGTGATGAAAGTGCAGATCGGTGGAGCTGGAGTATTTTTCTTCCGTGCTGACGTCGAGGTAGATGTAGGGCGCGTCGCGGCGCCCGAGCTGCGCGACAATCATCGACGTTCCTACCGCCTCACCCAGCTCACGATCGCGGATCAAAAACACGTATTTGCGGCGACGCGGGTTCTCGATCTGCCCGAGAAAGCTCTTCTCCGATAGCTCGAGCAGTCGCGAAATGTGGCCCGGCTCGTCCGGCAGGTTGACGGAGTTCAGGTGGCGCGCAAGCTTGAGAAGCTCGGTCAGGTCACTCGGAACGGCCCCGCGAATCTCGTAACGTGCCATTAAAAGGACCGAGAGAACTAGCACGGCCGAGCGTTTTCGGCCTGCTCTGCCGGTATTTTCGGCCTGGCTGTCTCGCGGCGTTTGGGGCCTCAGCCTGGGCGGTCTCGCGGTGTCTGGGGCCTCAGCCTGGGCGGTCTCGTGGTGTTTGGGGCCCCAACCTGGGCGGTCTCGTGGTGTTTGGGGCCCCAACCTGGGCGGTCTCGTGGTGTTTGGGGCCCCAACCTGGGCGGTCTCGTGGTGTTTGGGGCCCCAACCCCAAACGCGCGGCAGCCTGTTGGGATTTGGTGCCTCAGCCTCTCACGCATGATAAGCAGGCCCCGCTCCGGATGACTTATCCCGAACTCGATCAATCAGCCTCGGGGCGCCAGCTCCAAGAGTGGCCCTTTCCGCGCGCTGACGCGCTCCCTCCCTATGCGTTCGTGACTACGGACGCCGCCAAAGCCAGGGTCGTCGCCGCCGGGGCCAACTTGATCGATCTGGGCCTCGGCAATCCGGATCACGCGACGCCCCGCGAGATCTTGGAGGTGTTTCACGCCGCTGCCGACATCGGCAAAAATCATCGTTACCACCCGGGGCGCGGTGTGCCCGAGCTACGCCAGGCCTTCGCGGCCTGGTACGCGCGCCGCTACGACGCCAAGTTAGATCCGAATACCGAAATCATCGTCACCATGGGCGCCAAGGAGGGCATGAGCCACCTGTGCTTTGCCATCCTCGGCCCGGGCGACGTGACGATCGTGCCCGATCCCTGCTACCCGATCCACGCAGGCGCGCCGCGCATCGCAGGGTCCGACGTCGAGTTCTATTCGGCTCGCGCCGGGCTCGCGCCCGCCGACGCGGTCGCCGAAGCCATCGAGCGGGTGCTGGCGCGCGGCAAAAAGCCCAAGCTGGTCATCGCCAACTACCCCCAAAATCCGACGGGTCGCGTGATCACGCGCGAAGAGATGACCGAGCTCGTGCGCGTCGTGCAGCGCTCCGGTGCGCTATTTTTGCACGACATGGCTTACGCCGACTTGGATTTTCGTTCGCGCTTCTCGCCCAGCATCTTCGACTGCGGCGTCGATCGCGAAGAGGTGAAGCGCTTTGGCGTCGAGGTGTTCTCGATGTCGAAGAGCTACAACATGCCTGGTTGGCGTGTAGCGTACATGGCCGGCAATCAGCGCATGATTTCGGCGCTGGCGCACATGAAGACGTACCTTGACTACGGCACTTTCGCGCCGCTGCAGTACGCCTCGGCCTGGGCACTGACCAACGGCGACCACATCGCTTCCGGGATGCGCGACCTGTACCGAGGGCGCGCCACGGCCTTGGTCGATGGCTTGCACGCCGCCGGCTGGACGACGGTGGCGGAGCCTAGCGGCACCATGTTCGTGTGGGCCGAGCTGCCACCACGCCTGCGCGAAATGGGCTCGATGCAAGCGGTCACGGACCTGATTGAGCGCGCCCACGTCGCGGCGGCGCCGGGCATCGGCTTCGGTCCGGGCGGCGAAGGCTATCTGCGCTTCGCGTTGATCGAAGATCCACCGCGCATCGCCGAAGCCTGCGAGCGCATCGGCCGCTGGCTCAAAGACTAGTCGTCAGTCGTCAGCCGTCAGTCGTCAGTTGTGGCCTCTGTCCAACCGGCGGGGCCCTTCGGGTCTGAAGGCGCCCACGATCTCGGATGGCGCTTCAGTCGAGAGAACGCGGCTGACGGCTGACAACTGATAACTCACATCACTGCGCCGGAGGAGGAACGCTGGTGGAGCCGGGCACGATGCTCACGCGTGCTGTATCCAGCGGTGTGCGCAGGCGCCGCACCACCGCAACGGCGCCGCGCACCACGCTCGCGGTGACGCCGCCGAGCGCCACGGCGTTCATGGCCAACAGGCCGATGGCGCGGTGGTGGAGCAGCCTCCCGCCCCAGTCCCAGAGATCAGCCAGCCTGGTCACATCGGGCGTCAGCGTGAAGCCCGTCTCGACTGCCAGATGCGGACTGAAGCGCAGGTCGACCCAGGCGTAAGCCACGATCACGATCGTTGCGAGGAACCAGGCTTTGAGAAAGCTCGAAACGGAGTCCACCTCGAAGTCTACCATGCGCCGCCAAAGCCGCCCGCTACCCGCCCAACCCGCCGAAAATAGCGGCCCCGCAGCACGCTCATCCGAAAGGGGTCGCGCTCGGTCGCGCTCTCGAGTTGGGCGGACTCGGTCGCGCTCTCGAGTTAGGCCCGCTCGGTTGCGCTCTCGACGCATGGCGGTTCGCGCCGCGGTCATTCGATATCTGTCACCGACCGCGCACCCGCGCACCCGCGCACCGCGCACCAACACTTGTGCCTCGAGGGCTGCGCCCTTGAAGACTGCGCCCCCAGCACCCCATGGAGAAGAGAGAACCGTTCACGGAGGCGCTGGCGCACGGACACTCCGATCGTGCTGGGCACCATTCGCGATCGGGCGTGTTGGGGCAACCAACCTGTCTAGACAGGTTCAGCTTTTGGCGCCGCACACGCCGGTGGTCGCGCCTCTCGTCCCTAGTCGAGGCGCGGGGCGCTTTCGATCAGGGCTACAACAATAGCGCTGGGCAGTCAGCTGGCAGCCATTCGAAACAGCGGAAATGCAGCTCCGCGCGTGAGCACGCAGCTCAATGTTTCGAGTGCTCGAAGCGAGCCTCGGCGCTTCGTGAGCGCCGTCACTTCAAGCGTTCGTTGCTGCGCGGCAGAGCTCTGAGAGCGCGAGAAATAAGCAGGATTTTTGCGCGTTTCGACGTCGTGACGCTCGCAAGGCATGGCATGATGGCTATGAAATGTCCTTGTACGGAGCGATCGAAGCTGGTGGCACCAAGTTCGTAGTTGCAGTCGGGACTGGCCCCGAAGATCTGAAAGCACAGGCTCGCTTTCCAACTACCACTCCGAAAGAGACACTAGGCAGGTGCATCGATTTCTTTCGTGCTCAACCGAAGATTGAAGCGCTCGGTGTCGGTTGCTTTGGCCCGATCGATTTGCGTCGCGGGGCGCCAAGCTACGGTCATGTCACGACCACCCCGAAGGCCGGTTGGGCCAACGCCGATGTCGTGGGTCCGCTGCATCAGGCGCTCGGCGTGCCGGTCGGGTTCGATACGGACGTGAATGGCGCCGTGCTCGGCGAATCACGTTGGGGCGCGGCCCAGGGGCTCGATACCGCGATCTACGTGACGATAGGCACCGGTATCGGCGGCGGCGCATTGATCGGCGGCAAGCTCGCCCACGGCCTGGTGCACCCGGAAATGGGGCACCTGCTCTTGCCCCGTGAGCTCGATGATCTCGACTTTGCCGGCTCCTGCCCGTTTCACGGCGCGCGTTGCTGGGAGGGTGTGGCGTCGGGGCCGGCGATCGAGCGGCGCTGGGGCTGCCGCGCCGAAAAGCTGGACTCGGAGCATCGCGCGTGGGATCTCGAGGCGCGCTATATCGCCTCAGCGCTAACGACGCTGGTGCTAGTGCTGTCGCCCGATCGTTTGATCTTGGGCGGCGGCGTCATGCAAACTGCGCAGCTCTTCCCGCTCGTGCGCAAGCACCTGACCCGCTCACTCGGCGGCTACGTGCAGGCGGACGCGCTGATCAGCGGCATGGATCAGTACGTGGTGCCGCCGATGCTCGGCGAGCAAGCCGGCATCGCCGGCGCATTGGCGCTCGCCGAGCGCGCGGCGTGCGAGCCGCACATGCTGCACCGCAGCGTGGCTCAGTTGTCGTAGCGGCGTACGGCAGGCGCTGTCGGCGCCGGCAGCTCGGCGCCCTTTTTGCAGCCGAAGAAGCCGCGACGCTTGATGATCTCCGCAATCTCGCTCGGGACCATTTGTTCCCAGCGAGCGTCGCCCTCTTTGATCAGCTCGAGCACATCGCGCGAGAAGATCTCCAAGCAGCTCGGGTCGTAGTCAGCGAGCTGCAGGATGCAGCCGCGATCGACGAGATGGCCGTAAAGCTTGGACAGCTCGGGCGCAACCTCGAGATTTTCGACCGTGGACAGCCGCTGGGTTTGGGGATCGAGGAACGGGTAGACGTAGAGCTTGAGATCGTTCTTGAACAGCCTGCCGAACGACTCGAGGATTCCGCCGTCGAGATCCGCGTAGTACTTCTCGTCGAACAGGCTCAGCAGGCTAGCGGCGCCCAGCGTGATCGCGATCGGCCGTGTCGTGTGTTTTCTGAGGTAGGCGGCCAGCCGGTAATATTCGAAGTAGTCAGAGATGAGCACGGTCTTGCCGGCGGCCGCCAACACGTCGGCACGTGCCAAGAAATCGCGGTAGTCGATCTGCCCGCCGACGATCAGGTTTCGCATCGTGATCTCGGCCAGCTCCACGACCGCTTCGCCCTGAGCGAGCGACTTCGAAAACTCCGTGTGCGCGCACTTGAGCATGTCGATGTTGGGGTGGCAGACGGGTCGGAAACTGCCGCGCTCGACCAACACTGGCTTCTTGTACAACACCTCGGCCGGCTGCAGCACCTGACCGTCGGGGCCGAACATGGCGGCGCCCGACAAGCCCAGCTGCACCAGCTTGAGGCTCATCACCCGGTTGTCGACGTGCCGGAACTCGATACCCGAGAACTCGATCATGTCGATTTCAATGCGCAGCGTATTCAGGTTGTCGAGCAGCGACTCCACGAGGCGATCTGGGTCGTGGTGCATGAAGAAGGCGCCGTACAGCAAGTTGACGCCGACGATGCCGAGCGCCTCCTGCTGCAGCGCGTTTTCGGCGTCCAACATGCGCACGTGAATGATGATTTCGCTGTCTTGATCGCGCGGGTGCGCTTGAAATTTGACGCCCATCCAGCCGTGGCACTCGTTGGTGCCCTTGAAGTTGCGCGCTGAGACCGTGTCGGCGAAGGCGAAGAACGAAGTGGTGTCGCCGCGCGCGTCGCGCAGGCGCTTCAAGTTCAGCTCGTGCTCGTAGTCGAGCATGCTCTCGAGGCGCTGGCGCGCGACGTAGCGCTGGGTCTGCCCGTAAATGGCGTCGCTGACTGCCATGTCGTAGGCGGAAATGCTCTTGGCGATGGTGCCCGCCGCCCCACCTACCCGAAAGAACCAGCGCACGACCTCTTGGCCCGCGCCGATCTCGGCGAACGTGCCGTAGCGCTTCGCGTCCAGATTGATGGCCAGGGCCTTTTGATGGGTGTCGCGCTTCTCGGGCTGATGGGGATCGCGCTGCGTCAACATGCCGGGCTCAGTCGTAGCACGTCCTTCGGGCGCTTCCGTTACGGGACGGTTTCGAACCGCGCGGCTGTTTGGTGCCGTTCTTAGAGCAGGCAGGAGACGCCCAGCGAAAAGGTGCCAAGCGGAGCCACGAGCCCCAACGTCGAGCTGCGGCTCCGCCCGTGACGCAGGACGCGACTGAAGACTGCTCGAATTCGACTGTTCAGCGAAACTTGACTCATCTGTCACTGAACTCGGCTCTCAAGGACGCTGGCGTTGATGCTCACCCGGCTGCTCGATGGTTGCGCCGACTATGTCACCGGGAACCGGTGCCACAAGCGCAAAGCGAGCGGCTTCGGCCCAGCACCGCCAGCGGTCTCACTCCCAGCGCAGCGAGTTGCCGCGTGAGTCGCGCAGATTGCCGGTCGCCAGCAAGATCATGTCGATGGTGTGCCAGATGCCGCAGCCGCCGAGCGTTAGCAGCTTGAGCACGCCGAGCCCGGTTTGGCCGAGCATGAAGCGATCGACGCCATAGCTGCCGGCCAGCACGCTGGCCAGGAGCACGTGGTTGCCGTTGATCGTCGGCGTGCCTTCCAGCACTTGCGGTGGAGCGAGCGGCAGCCCCTCGCCGTCCTTGACCACGCCCAGCGCCTGCAGGATCAGATCGATGGCCCACCACAGGCCAACGCCACCGAACGTGAGCAGCTTGAGCACGCCGAGCAGCACGTGCCCGCAGTAGAAGCGATCGACGCCGAAGCAGCCCAGGAACAGCGAGAGCAGGAACGCCGTGCTGCGCGACTTCTCGGAGTACTTGACGATCGAGGTGCCGTAGACCGGGTTGTAAGGCCGCTGCCCGAAGCTGCCGGCGGGGGGCGGTCCGTAGCCGCCTGGGGGGCTATAGCCGCCCGGAGGTCCGTAGCCGCCCGGAGGTCCGTAGCCGCCTGGAGGTCCATATCCCCCGGGACCGGGCGGCGGCGGCTGATTGGCCATGCCTCAAGCTATCAAACGAGAATTCGTCTGTAAATTACCGCAATCACTGGATAGATCGCGAGGGGCGGTCTGGCTTTCGTCGGGCTGGCTGGCCCGACGCTTGCGGCCGATGCGCTCACCGCGTTAGCACAGGATATGGCGTCCTTCGATTCGGAGCGGAAGTGCCACGTCGTGCGCATCGTCTACGACGGACCGGGCTTCGCCGGGAAGACGACGAACCTCAAGCGAGTGCACGAGATCATCCCGCCCTCGCGGCGCAGCGACATCGTGACGCCCGCCGAATTGAAGGGCCGGACGATGTTCTTCGATTGGCTCGAGATCGAAGGGCCGAGGCATGGCGGTGTCGGCCTGCGCTTCCAGTTGATCACGGTGCCCGGGCAGATCGAACGTAACTATCGGCGTCGCCCGCTGGTGGCCATGGCCGATGTGGTCGTGTTCGTATGCGATTCGAGCCCGGCCGCGATTCCTGATACGCAGCGCACGTTCGCGCGGTTGCGCGCGTCGATCAAGCGTCGCACCGAGCCGGTCAGCTTGATTGTGCAAGCGAACAAGCAAGACGTGGAGGGCGCCATGGCGCCGGCGGTCTTGCGCCGCAAGCTCAAGCTCGACGGCTCGGTGCCCATGATTTCGGCCAACGCCGCCAAAGGTGACGGCGTGCGCGCCACTTTGAACGAGGCCATGCGCGTGGGTGTGCGCGGGTTGAAGGGAGGCGACCTTGCGCCGCTCTTGGCGGAGTTCGCCAACGCCGACAACCTGTTCGATCACGTGCTCAGCTTCGAGGACACGCCCAACGACGGGCCGCTCGACGTCGAAGAAGTCAACGTGAAGAGCGAGGACGTCGACATCGAGACCGCCGCTGCGGCGGCTCATCTCGATGCTTCGTCGCTCGAAGCGCTCGAAGCGCGAGCTCGACGCGCGGCGGCGCGCAGCGGCTTGCACTCGCGTGACTCGCAGCCGGACCTGGAAAACGCCGATAGCGCCACGCGCCCTTAGCGCCGCCGTTCGGCTTCAGGACGCAGGCTTTAGCCGCCGGCCACGAGCGCCGCGGCGAAGCCGAGCGCGATGACCAGACTTGCGGACACGGCGAACAGCGCTCGCACACGTAGCTGGGCTCGGGTCTCGGGATCGAGGATGGCTTCGTCGCCGTGGTCGGCCCCGCGGTAGCCCTTGACGCTGTGATAGGCGCAAATACCCAACGTGCCGGAGATGAGCAAGTACGCTGAGGCCGCGACCGGCACTGCGACCAGCCAGCCGAGCCGCCGGGTAACGCCGAGCTCCGCCGATAGCAGCGCCCAACCGAGCGCCAGGCCGGCCAGGATGACGCCCAAGCTGATGGCCTTACCGCGGGCACGCCCGCCAAGGTTCTGCTGCTGGTGGCAACCGAGCATCTGCCTTAAAAGTAAGCCCGGCCCCCGCTCAGCGCAAGCCGCAAGCCCCCCGGAAATCCGCAATTTGATGAGAGAGCATCCTTGAAAAGCGCGCTCACCAGCCGCTTCGTCGACCTCCGCACCGGCGAGGGGAGCGGATTCGCGCGCGCGTTTTTGGTGCTGCTCGTCACCATTTCCGCTCACACGGTGCTGGAAACGGCTCGGGATGCGCTGTTTCTGACCCGGCTTGCGCCGCGCAACTTGGCGCTGGTCTACGTCGCGACCGCCGTTTTCACGATCTTGCTCACGCCGCTGAGCGTGCGGCTCACGCGCGCGGCCGGCGCCAAGAACGGGCTCGTCGTTTCGCTTTTGCTGACGGCATTCGCGGCGGCGTGGTTTCGCATTCGTCTGCCGGGCCCCGCTACGGTGTTCAGCTTGTATGTGTTCGGCGCACTGTCGGCCACGCTGCTGATCGGGCAGTTTTGGCTGCTGGCTAACACGCTGTTCACGGCGGCGCAGAGCCGGCGCTTGTTTGGTCCGCTCGCCTCGGGCGGCGTGCTCGGCGGTGTGGGCGGGGGTGCGCTCGCGGCGCTGCTGCTCAACGTGGTGCCGGTGCGCGGGCTGCTCGGAGTCGCGTCACTACTCTATTTCGCTGCTGCGCTGCTCGCCACCACCCTGGTCGCGGAAGACACGGCACCGGCTTCGCGCGCGCTCGGTTCGAGCCCGGCGGCCAGCGGCGCACCGCTGCGACCGCAAATGGCCAAGCTGCAGCGAGATCCGTTCTTGCTTCGGCTGGCCGCGATGGCCGTGCTGTCGATCGCCGTATCGGTGGTGATCGACTACCTTTACAAATCCAAAGTTTCGCGCACCATTCCGCACGAGCAGCTGGGCGCATTTTTTGCGCGCTATCAGCTGGTGCTCAGCTTGGGCGCGCTGGTGCTGCAGCTTTTGGTCACGGGTCCGGTTGTGCAGCGCATCGGGGTCGTGGGTTTGGCGCTGACGGGACCGCTGTTCTTGACCTTTGGCGGCACCTTGACCGCGCTGTTGGCAGCGCCGTTCTGGCTCGTCGTGGTGCTCAAGGGCACCGATACCTCGCTGCGCAATTCGCTCGGGCGGGTCGCCGCCGAGCTGCTGTGGGCGCCGGTCGAGCAGCAGGCCAGCGCGCGAGGTTTCGTGGACTTGGTGGTGACACGCGTGGCGCAGGCGGTGGCGGGTGGCGTGCTGCTAGCCGCCACCATGCGGCACGAGTTTCGGCCGGGGCATCTGGCGGCTGCTGCCGCCACGCTGGCCACGCTCTGGCTGCTGGTCGGCGCCGGCATCCGAAAGCCGTACATCGCGCTGTTTCGCAAGGCGCTCGGCCGCGCCGGCGTCGAGCGCGAGCTCATGCTGACCGAGCTCGATCTCACCTCCGTCGAAACATTGGTCGAAGCGCTGGCGCGCCCGCAGCCGAGCGAGGTGATCGCGGCCATGAACGTGCTGTCCGAGCGCAAGCGCGAGCGGCTGATTCCCGCTCTGATTTTGCTACACAGCGATGAAGGCGTGCTGCTGCGGGCGCTCGAGCTGTTCGGCCCGAGCGGGCGCAAAGACTGGTTCTCACTCGCCGAACGCTTGCTCGACTCGAGCTCGCCGCGGCTGCAGCAGGCCGTGGTGCGCGCGTTCGCGTTGGCGGGCGAGGCCGCGGTGCTCGAGCGCATCACCCGGCACCCGAGCGCCAGCCTGCGCACATTTGCGACGCTGTACCTGGCGCAGCTCGGCGGCGAGACCATGGCGGGTGACCCGCTGCGCTGGGAGCTGTTCGCCGAAGACGACCAAGAGCATACGCTCAAGCTGGCGTTCATCGAGGCGCTGGCCGCCCACCCGACGCCCGAAACGCCCGGCATCTTGCTGGCCTTTGCGCGGCTGCCGGCGCTACAGGGCGCGGTCACGGCTGCCTTCGAGACCGCTGCGGACGAGACGTCGATCGAATTTCTGATTGGGCGCCTGAAGTGGGCCGACGAACGGCTGACGGCGCGGCGCGCACTGAAACGCTTGGGCGAGCCAGCGCTGCACGCGCTCGAGCGCGCGCTGTATGACGAAAGCCTCGAACGACGAGTGCGCTTGCACGTGCCGCGCAGCATCTCCGCCTTTCTCTCCAAGGAAGCGCTGCAGATCTTGCTGAAGGCGCTGGTCGACCACGAAAGTGGCCTGGTGCGCTACAAGGCCTTGCGTGGCCTCGGTCAGATTGCGCTGGAGACGTCGCTGCGCATCGATTCGGGTCCGATTTTTCACGAGCTGACGCGCAACGCGCTCGAATACTTGCGCTTGTTCTCGGTTGAGTTGGCGCTGAAGAACGACCGCGTCGCCGCCAGCAGGCTCGAGAGCCAGCTCGTGATCGAGCTGCTCGACGACAAAATCGCGCAGTCGCGAGATCGCCTGGCTCGGCTGCTCCAAGTCTTGCATCGGGGGGACGACATTCCGGCGATCTTCGCGGCGCTCGTCTCCACTGATCGCCGGCGTCGCGGCCGCGCCGTCGAGTTCTTGGACGCGCTGATCCGCGGGCTCGACCGCTCGGCGGATGAAACGGCGGCGCTACTCAGGCTGGTGGTCGATGACTTGCCGGCCGAGCTGCGGGCCGAGCGCGCCGGAGCGCTGGTGGGCTCGTTTCCCAGCGCGCGCGCCGCGCTGGGCGCATTGTCGAGCGACAGTGACGAGGTCGTGAGCTCGCTCGCGGCGCGCGCCCTTTCCAGCCTGGGCTCGCTGCCGCCACCGGCTGCGCCGCCGCTCAGCGTGCTGTCGGAGCGCCCAGCATGACCGTCGCCGACAGCGCTCGCCTCAAGCGAGAGATTCTGCTGCGCTCGATGTTTCCGAGCATGCCGGTGGCAGCGCATTTGCGCTTTACCGAGCTGCTCGCCGACGTCGAGGCGAGTCCCGGTGAGCTCGTGTTCGACGTCGGCGATGTGCCGGAGCGCTTCTTTTTCTTGGTGGAGGGGCGCGTGACCATGGAGCGCGAAGGCGCCGCGCCTTGGCAGTTTGCGCCGCTGGCAGTCGTGGGTATCGTCGATGCGATTTTGGAGCGACAGCGCACGCGCAACTGTCGTGCGCTGGAGCCGAGCCGTTTCTTGTCGTTGCGCACGACGGAGTGGTTCGACATGCTCGAAGACAACGCCCAGGTTGCGCGCGCCGCGATCCGCAACTTCGCGACGCAGCTGCACTCGCGCTGGCAGAAGCTGGCACCCCGCCTGGAGCGACGCAGCGAGCCCCCGCCGGCCCCCGGGGTCGCGCCGCTCGAGACGTACGACAAGATCTTGGCTTTGCGCGGCGTCGCGTCGCTACGCTCGGCTGGCATGCAGGCCATTGCCAGCTTGGCCACGGTGGCGGAGCCAATCGGCTTGAAGCGAGGTGAAGTCTTGTTCGAGCCCGGGGCTCGCGACGAAAGTTTTTACTACATGGTGGGCGGCGCCCTCGAGCTCACGGCCGAAATGGGTTTTCACTACCTGCACCGGCGCGGCGACCTCGTGGGCGGTCCGGCCGCTTTGTGCCACGCGCTGCCGAGCTACGCTGCGCGCGCCGTGACGGACGTGGTCGTGCTGCGCATTGCCGAACAAGAATTTTACGATCAAGTCGAAGAGCACGGGCTGCTGACGCGGGGCACGCTGAAGTACTTGGTCACGGAGCTCGAAGAGCTGCTGGAGCTCGGCGAATCCGGGGTCCCGCTCGGGCCGGGACGGTTTAGTTCGGGCGCGTGAGTGAAGCCGGGCGCTCGACGCCGACCAAGCGATAGCCGCCGGCCTCGCCCAAGTCGTACAAGTGCACGCGCAGCGGGCCGGGCGCGTAGCCGTTGCTGATGTCGACGACCACGTACCGCTGCTCGGAATTCTGCGGCAGCGACTCGGGGAGCTCGGCGTGCGCTATGTCGAGGCAAACCCAAGGCGCTGCCAGGTGGCGAAAGTGCGGCTTGTCGCTCGGAGCGAGATCTGAGCCGCGGTAGAGGTACGCGCGGAAGGTTAGCGCTTCGTTCGGTACGGTGCCGGCTTGACGAGCCAGGTCGATACCGCACAGGCCGTGCGCGTCGCTCGTCACGTTCGTGATCGGCGACAGCTTGGCCAGGTAGCGCTGCAAAATCGCGCGACGTCGCGCGATCAGCGTCTGGGTCAGGTACTGCTCGCTCGAGCTGTCGTACTGGCCGACCTTGACGGCGGCGCTGATCAGCTCGTCGCTGAAGCTTGCCAGGATGCGCGCCATCCAGGCGCCGTCCCGCTCGGTCATGCGCATGAAGGCGGGGTTCGGGTACTCGCCGCGCCAGCTTTCGGGGTCGAAGTCGCGCGCGCTGAAATAGCCGAAAATACCGCCGGTGCGCCGCGCCAGCTCCCAGGGCCTTTGTTTGGTGCCGAAGGTCAAGAAGTCCTCGGCGACGTGGCCGCCGTCGAAGACGTACGAATTGCCGAGACGCCGCGAAATGCCGTCGACGGCCCATTGGCTGCCGAAGCAGTCGCCCATATCGATGATGTAGTGACGGACGAAGCCTGGGCCCTCTTTCTGCTCTTTGTCGAGCGGCAAGAACACATCCATCGTGTTTTGCTCGCGCGAGTCGAAGTGGTTGAGCCAGGCTGCGAGCAGACGCGCGCCGCGGAGCTCGCGCCGATCTTCGTGCGGGACGACGTCGTTCGGATCGTCGTCGCGCGTGCCCTCGTAGCGGTAGGGGCCGAGCGGCTTGCCGGGCAGCCACGCTGAGGCGACCATGCGCACCAGGTCGTTACGGTGCGACGCCTGCTTCAAGATGCCGTCGAGCAGGGCTTGGTCGAAGGGTTTGGTAACGCCGTCGTTGTTGGTGACGGTCAGCCCCGGCTTGAGCTTGAGCAGCGAGGGCCGAAAGTAGACGACCGAGTCACACGGCGCATTGTAACCGACCGCGTGATAGATGCGCGAGGCAATCGCGGTGGCGCCGGTAGCGCGATCCGGTTCGGTCTCCGGATCGGTCTTGAGCATGAACTTGCCGAGCCCCTTGATGTTCACGCGAAAGCCCGGGTTGGCGCCGTTGTCTTTGCCCTTGTCGATGGTCCAGCTGCCGTCGGGCCCGTTCGGGTCCAGCAGCTTGTCGCCGCACGAGCCGCGAAAGACCTCGTTCTGTGTCATGGGGCGGCTGCCCAGGCGCTTCTCGAACCAGCTCGAATTCGGGACTTCGTCGAGCGCGTTGACGTTGGTAGCCGAGCCCGCCGGATCGACCGCGAAGAAGCGCGCGATCGGGTGAAACACCATGTAGTTGGCGCCGTCCCAGGCGAAGGGTGAGTAATACTCTTCGGGCGTTTTGCTGAACGGCGTTTGGTCGTCGTCGAACGCGAGCGGCGCTTGCAGCGGAAAACGCGCGGCTGATGCGCAACCGGCGAGCGCTAGAGCAAGCACGGAAAAGCGCAGCTCAGAAGCCACTTCTGGCTCCCACGACGATGCGCAGCGAATCGAGCTTGGCACCGCTCTCGAAGGTTTCGCTGCCGAAGCCTACCAGAGCTTGAAAGACGCTGTCGCGCGAGCCGCGACTCTCGATGCCGATGGCCGAGGACAGCCGGTTCCGTTCTACGCGGAAGCCGTCGAAACGCGCACCAAACACGTTGCCGGTGGCGACCTGTAGTGAGCCATCGAGCCAAACCCAAATCGGCCAGGAGTAGCGCAGGGTCGCGACGGCGCCGCTTCGGTCATACAGCCTGCCTGGCCGAAATCCCGGCATGAACGTGGGTCCGCCGAGCGTTACCAGCTCCGTGAACGGCACCGGGCGCTGGCCGAGCGGGTCCGCCAAAAACGCGGAGACCGAGAGGCTAACGACGCGGCCGCTGCTCAGGAGGTCGACGAAGCCGCCCAACGTGCCGCCGTAGCGCAGCCAACCGGAGCTCGGCGCGTTCTTGAGATCGACGCCCTGCTCTGCAGAGGTCTCGAGCCGCACGCCCGTTTCCGAGCCCGTCTGGCTGCGCGAGTCGAGCACCAGCCGGGCGCGAGCGAACGGCGCGCGATAACCGTCCAGGAAACCGGGCGGCTCGCGCCCACGCAAGGCTTCGTCGACGGAATGCCCGCGATTGAAGTCGCTGTGACCGAACGCCGCACCGCGGTAGCCGACTGCAGTTTCGAGCAGGCTACTGCCGGGGAAGCTCAGGCTCGTCGCGGCGTGCGCATCGACCGAGTCGCTGGCGTAGCGCATCAAGTCCTTGTTGCGCGTGTCCGGACCGATGCCATAAAAGGCGTAGTCGGGACGGCGCGTCGCGGTACCAGTCAGCGTGAACGTAAAGCGCTCGGAAAAGGTGAAGCGCTCGGTCGCGGTCCCCGAAAGCCAATTCGCGCCCCAGGTCGAGCCGTGCAGCCGAAGATCGTGACCTTTGAAGCCGGCGTCGTCCCAAAACCCGTACAAGCCGACGCTGGGCTCGAAGCCGAAGTCGAGGAAGGCGATCGGGACGATGCCGGCCTTGTGGTCCGGCCCGAACGCGAAAAAGTCGTAGAGCGCCTTGGGTACCTTGGCTCGCTCAGCCGCGGTGATGGTCGCGCCGAGCGGCCGGCGCAGCAAAAACTCGCTCACGAAGTAGAAGGGCGAGAGCAAGATGCGCGGGACCCAAAGCACTTTTTGCGCGGGCGTTTGTCGCGGTCCGCCGCGCCCGTCGTAGTCCGGCTGCGGTCGTGGCTCGGGCTCGGCCGCGCGCGCCACGCCGCTGCCGAGCAGGCCGAACGACAAGCAGGCCACCGCCCAGCGTCGCGCCATCATGCACCTAGCTTTTCTTTGCGCTCTTCGAGCGCGTGGTAGTTTCGCCCGATTGCCAGCGCCAAGGCCAGCCAGACACCGGAGAGCGCGATGCTGATCCAGGCGAAGCGCGGCACCGACCAGTGCAGCACGCTGGCCGCAAAGAACACCGACAGCGCCGAGCAGACGTCGCCGATGCGCACGCAAAAGGTGTCGACCGCCTGCTTGGCCTTGTACTTCACGTCGGCCGACGTCACGAGCCACAGCATTTGCTTGAGCGTATTGTTGAGTGAATAGTCGGTGGCATTTTCGGCGGTCTTGCCGGCCTTGGCCAGCGCGACGATCGGCACGAAGGCGAAAATGAACGCGTTGCCGAGCGCGATCAGCGGCAAGAATAGGAACGCCGACGGCAACTTGAGCCACCTGACCAGCCGCGACACCACGAAGCTCTGCAGCAGCACGCCGGTGACGTTGACGTAGAAGTAGAAGTCGGCGTACGCGGCGCCGATGAACTTGCCCACGCGCTCGTCTTCGATGGACAAGCCCGGCATCGCGGCCAGAGCGTCTTTGGTGATGAGCGTGCTCAGCATGTATTCGCCGTTGCTGTTGACCCAATTGTAAATCAGCGAAAACGCCGCGATTAGTAGCAAGTAGCGGAATTTGACGACCAGCCCGAAGCCGCCGCGGCGCGGGCCGGCGTCGCTGCCCGGGCCCGCCGCCGGAGCCATCGCCTTGGCCGTGCCTTCTCGCCGCTCGACCAGCCAAAACAGTCCGGCGCAGGCGGTGAGCAGCACGGCGGAGACGAGCATCATCGATGGCTTACCCAGGCCGTTGATCAAAAACTTGGCGACCTTGGTTCCGAGCGCGGCGCCGACCGAGGCGCCCAGCGCCACCATCGGGAACAGACGATCGCCTTGTTCCTTTTCGTAGAGATCGTTGGCGTAGCCCCAGAACTGCGCCACCACCATCACGTTGAAGACGCCGACCCAGGCGTAGAAGAGCAGGCCGAGCGGGGCGCGCACGCTCGGCACCAAGACGAAGCCGCGGAACAGCAGCAGCTGCAGCGCAAACGCCAGGCTCACGCCGATCACGAGCTTGCTGCGCGACAGCCGGTCGACCAGCTTGCCGTACAGTGGCACCAGGCCGAACAGCAAGAGCGCGATGGCCCCGCTCATGTACGACTTGTATTCCGCGCCCGACTTCATGCCCAAGATCAGGTCTTCGCGCAGAGGCTTCAGCACGTAATACGCCGTCAGCAACAAGAAGACGTTGAGCGTCATCAGCGCGGCCGTGACCGCTTCGCCCGGATGCACGTCGTAGAATGGCCGCAGCAGGCGCGTCAGCCAGGCAGGTTCGGAAGCGTGGGTCTCCGTCACTTCGGTGGCGGCACCCTAGCTCAGGTTGCCCGCCGGGTAGATTTCGTTTCGTCGCGCGGCTATGTGCGATTGTACCGATGGCCAGCGTCACCGAAGCCGTAGCGAGCGCCTCCGAGCCGAGTTTCGACCCCGTAGCCAGCGTATCCAAAGAGCTGAGCTTGCCCGCGGCCGGGGTGCGCGCCGTGGTGGCATTGCTGGCCGAAGGGGCGACGGTGCCCTTCATTGCGCGCTATCGCAAGGAGGCCACGGGCGGGCTCGACGAGGTCGCTATTCGCAATATTGACGAGCGGCGCACGTACCTGCTCGAGCTCGAGGCGCGGCGCGCCAGCGTGCTCTCCGAAATCCGGAACCAGGGCAAGCTGACGCCAGCGCTCGAGGCCAAGCTGCGTGGGGCTGTCACCAAGGCCGAGCTCGAAGATCTGTATCTGCCCTACAAGCCGAAGCGCCGTACGCGCGCCGTGATTGCCAAAGAGCGCGGGCTCGAGCCGCTCGCCGACTTGCTTTGGGCGCAGGCTGACGGGCAAGCACCGGAAGCGCTCGCTCTCGGTTTCGTCGACCCCACCAAAGAAGTGCCAGACGCGGCCGCGGCGCTGGCCGGCGCGCGGGACATCGTGGCCGAGCGCATCACCGAGGACGCCGAGCTTCGCCAGAGCGCCCGCGAGACGTACTTCAAAGATGGGCAGATCGAGGTGCAAAAGACCAGCGAGCACAAGGACCAAGTCACCAAGTTCGATGCCTACGCGAGCTTCGCGGAGCCCGTGGCAAAAATTCCGTCGCACCGCTACCTGGCGATACGCCGCGGTGAAACCGAAGGCGTGCTGCGCGCCGCGCTCTGTATCGACAAAGAAGCTTTTACGCAGCGGGTGACGAAACCGCGCGTGCGCGCGGCGTCCCCGTGGGCTCCACAGATGGTACTGGCCGTCAAAGACGCCGTGTCGCGGCTGCTCTTGCCGTCGGTCGAGGTCGACGTGCGGGCCCTGCTCAAGCTCGCTGCGGACAAGAGCGCCATCGACGTATTCGCCAAGAATTTGCGCGAGCTTTTGCTGGCGGCGCCTCTCGGGGCTCGCGCCGTGCTCGGCATCGATCCGGGGCAGCGTACGGGCTGCAAATGTGTGGTCGTCGACGAAACCGGCAAGCTCTTGGAGCACGAGACGGTGTACCTGGTGCAAGGCGACGCTTCCGTGGAGCGGGCCAAGCTGACGCTGAAGGCGATGCTCGCGCGCCATTCGATCGTCGCGATTGCCGTCGGAAACGGCACGCATGGGCGCGAAACCGAAGCGTTCGCGCGCGACGTGCTACGCGAAAACGGCAGCCCCGAGGGCTTGCCGTTCGTGGTCAGCGTGAGCGAGGCGGGCGCCAGCATCTATTCGGCCAGCGATCTTGCGCGCGAAGAGTTTCCGGATCTCGATTTGACGATCCGTGGCGCAATCAGCATCGCACGCCGGCTGCAAGACCCCTTGGCAGAGCTCGTGAAGCTGGATCCGAAGAGCATCGGCGTCGGCCAGTACCAGCACGACGTGTTCCAGGCGTTTCTTGCCAAGAAGCTGGACGAGGTCGTGGAGAGCTGTGTGAACGGCGTCGGTGTCGAGCTGAATACGGCGAGCGCGCCCTTGCTATCGCGTGTGGCGGGCTTGGGCGCGAGCGTGGCCAAGCGCATCGTGGCGTATCGCGATGAGAAGGGCGTTTTCAGGAGCCGGCGCGCTTTGCTGTCGGTACCCGGGATGGGGCCCAAGACGTTCGAGCAAGCGGCCGGCTTCGTACGCGTGCGTGGCGGCGAGCACCCGCTCGACTCGAGCGCCGTGCACCCGGAGCGCTACGAGCTGGTCGAGCGCATTGCACGCGACTTGGGTGTGCCGGTCGTATCGCTGATCGGCAACGCCGAGCTGGTGCGCGGCATCGACCGCGCGCGCTATGCGGGCGGCGACGTCGGCAGCTTCACGCTCGACGACATTTGCGCCGAGCTGCTTCGGCCGGGCCGCGATCCGCGCGAAGAATTTCAACCGCCCAAGTTTCGCGACGACGTGCGCACGCTCGAAGACTTGAAGCCCGGCATGGCACTCGAAGGCGTGGTCACCAACGTCACGGCCTTTGGCGCATTCGTCGACGTGGGCGTCCACCAGGACGGTTTGGTTCACGTCTCGCAGCTGGCCGATCGCTTCGTGAAGGACCCGAGCGAAGTGGTGAAGGTCGGCGACAAGGTGAACGTGCGCGTGCTCGAGGTCGATTTGCAGCGGCGCCGTATCGCCCTGACACGCAAATCCGGGACCGCCGAGGCGCCCGCTGCGAAGGCGCCCGCCGGGGGCCGCAAACCGCAGCGACCCGTCGCAAAACCTTCGAATACGCCGGCCGCTTCTACGTCTAAAGACACCCAAAGCTTCCGCCACAACCCGTTCGCTTCGCACTTTCGAGGCGGGGGTGGGGCCCCACCGCCACGGGACAAATAACCAAGCTTTCGAGCTGCTCGAGGTCACAGTTTGGTGCCCCGCACCGATGGACCAAAGCCAGCATGGTAATGTCCGAGGTTTCGAGGGTCATGAAGACGCGGGTTGCGGATCCGACCTTGCGCCGAGCGGTGGAAGCCGCCGTGCGGCGCCGAGTGCGCGGTGACGAGGCGGAGGACGTCGTGCAGGCGACGCTCGCCGACGTGCTGTCCGCGGCCTCGGTACCCGAACAGCCCGAAGAATTTCGCCGTTTCGTGTTTGGCGTGGCGAGAAACAAGGTGTTCGACCACTTTCGTCGTCAAAAGCGCCACACGGAGGGGCTCGACGAGAGCCAGACGGCGGGGCCCGAAGCGCCGCTCTCTGCGCGCGATATTCTGCGTTGGGCCGAAGGCGAGCTGCCCGATTCAGAGGCACAAAGCACACTCGAGTGGATGCTGCGCGAAGGCGACGGCGAGAAGCTCGAGCACATCGCCAAGGATGCCCAGCTGCCCGCCACGCGCGTGCGTAAGCGCGTCTCTCGACTCCGCAAATTCCTGCGCGAGCGCTGGGCCGCGGAGCTGATGCTGCTCGGCTTGCTCACGATCGTGGGCGCGCTCGGCGTGCTGTATTGGCTGTCGGACGGTCAGAATCCCAGCGACTTCGTCAAGCGCGAGCCAGTGCGGCCGTTGCCGTCGGCCCCGATCACGCCCGAGCTGCGCGCCCCGGCGCCGAGCCTTCCCGCTGGCAACCCGGCGCCGCTGCCCAATCTGGTGACGCCGGCGCCGAGCGCGGATCCCTCGTCGAGTGGGCTCGGGCTGGGCGGCTTGGGCGTCAAAGGCGCAAACGGGCTCGAGCTGCAGAGCGATTCGACGGGCACGAACCCGAAGGCGAAAGCGAAGCCGCGAGCGCACGCGCGTCCGGCCTCGACCGAGAGCAGCCTGGCTCCCGCGCCCCTAACCGTGCCCGATCTCGGCGACGCCAAGCGCGCTGCCGCGCCGCTGAACGCTCCGTCCAAACCTTCAGCGGCTGCGGCGAAGCAAGCCCTGCCGAAGGTTCCTGCGCAGCTGAACCCCAGCGACCTCGGCTTCGAGTCGAAGCCGTCCGCGCCGCACAAGAAGTAACGCCGCCCGCGCGGTCACACTCGCGCCCTCTCGGACGATGATCGGCGCCAAGATCTATCCGAATCAGAAGCTGCTGCGCGAAAACGGCGTCGAACGGCTGCTGCTCAGCGCAGGTTCTCGCGACACGATGCACGACCACATGCAGCACGAATCCGAGCGCCTGGCGCGCAGCGGCTTCATCACGCGCTTCCTCGGGCTTGGGCCAGTCGGACACTTTTTCACGCCGAGCTTTGCGCAATACTTGCCTGAAGCCCTGCAGTGGCTCGAGCAGCAGGGCTGAGGGCTGCTCGCTCCCGGCTGGGCTCGATCGTGCCTACTTGGCCAACTAGAGCGGGCGCGTCATCGGCAAGACCTCCCAAGGCACAGCGCCGGCTTCGGCTACGCGCCGCTGACGTCGATGGCGAGTGGCTCGGCGCTTCGTCGCAGCAGCAAGCGCGCCACTGGGAACGGAAACTTTGCCTGCTCCTCCGGCCTGAAGCCGAAGCGCTCGTAGAACGGTTGGGCGTCAGCGGTCGCGAGCCGCACGAGGTCGGCGCCGCGCACTGCGGGGTGATCGAGCAGTAGCTGCACCAAGGCTTGGCCCAGGCCTTGGCCGCGGTAGCTCGGAGCCACCGCGACGTCTGCCACGTAGGCGTGACGTGCGCCGTCGCTGTTGGCCCGGGCCGTTGCGACGAGCTTGCCGTTTGCGTCGCGGGCGCCTAGCCACACGCTCGCTCCGAGCTGGGCCTGCGCTAGGCGGGTGCGTGCCACGCCTCGCGTCCAATACTGGCCTTCGAGCAGATCGACGGCGGCCCGCACGTCGCTCGGGCCGAGCGACGGCCAGAGCCAGCTGCCGGCGGGGCCGCGAAATCGCGCCGGGCGTGAGGTTTCCGGGTGATATTCGAACATCAGCGCAATGGCGCGGGCGTCGCCCGGAGCGCCGCGTTGCCACAGTTGGTCCATGATCCGGGCGACGTCGTGCGGCTGCTTATTCTGGCCGAGCTTGGCCTTGCCCGTCGAGTGGGTGGTGCGGATGCCGAGTACCAACACTCCGCGCACCGCGTTTTGGTAAAGCGGCGTGTCGAAGTGAATCGGCACGTGTCCGCCTTCTGGCTGGTAGCGCTGCATGATGCGCTGCAGGGCGTCAGCCTTGACGTACGGATCTTCGATGCGCTCGAGCGTGCCGTGCACCTGCACGCTGCGAAAGAACGTCGTGGCGGGGCAGGCTTTTTCCGGATCGGTAAAATAGCTGGGGATGGTAGCAACTAGCTCTTCAGCTTGCGCTACCACGGCGCGACCCACAGACTGGGCTTTCTCCCCACTAGGCGCGCCGTGAAACAGCAGCCAGTCGTCGGTGACGGCGGCGTTGAGCGTGCGCAGCACCGGCGCTCCGTCAGGGCGAGTGAACGCCAGGTGCAGGACCTCGGCTTGTTTAAGAAAGCCCAGCGCCTGCGCAGCAGTCATCGAGAATTCCAAGCGACGCATGCCATGAGGCTGAATCACTGCTGGTCTGTTAGAAAGGTCCAGTTGTGATAAATTGAACAGACCAGATGGTGCGCCCGCTCTACCGCCCCAAACCCCCGCAAGAATCGGACAATAGTCCACTATTTTTGCAGATTGCCCGGCAAATTGCGCTCGACATTCAAGGCCGAGTCCTGCGGCCCGGCGCGCGTCTGCCGGGTAGTCGCGAGCTGTCTCAGGCGCTCGGTGTGCATCGCAACACGGCGCTCGCGGCGCTGAGTGAGCTGACCGCGCAAGGCTGGCTGCACACGCTCGCGCGCCGCGGCACCTTCGTGGCCGAAAGCTTTCCTGAAACGCGCGCTCGTCGTTTCGCTCGGCCCAAGCCGCAGGAGCGGGTAGTGCTGGAGTTGCCTGAAGCCCCGCCGTTCCAGCCCTTCCCGGTCTTCGACGACGACGTGCTGCCGCTGATTGGCGGGACGCCCGACTACCGACTGGTACCGACCGCCGAATTGGCGCGCGCCTACCGCCGCGCGCTCGGGCGCTCGCCCAAGCTCTTGGCGTACGGCTCCGAGCTGGGTGAGCCTCGGCTGCGGGCCGTGCTCAGCCAGCACTTGCGCGAGACGCGCGGCGTGCCCGTCGAAAGTGAAGGCTTGATGGTGACGCGCGGCAGCCAGATGGCGCTGTTCTTGCTCGGGCGCGTGCTGGCTCGGCCCGACCGCGTGATCGCCGTCGAGGGGGTCGGCTACCGCCCCTGCTGGGAAGCGTTGCGGCTGTCGGGCGCGCGCGTCGTGCCTTTGCCGGTCGACGGCGACGGTCTGTCAATCGCGGCGCTTTCGCAGCTGCTTTCGCGCGAGCGAGTCGCGGCCGTCTACACGACGCCCCACCACCAATACCCCACCACGGTGACGCTGACAGCGCCGCGTCGTCTCGAGCTGTTAGCGCTCGCGCGCCGTCACGGCTTCGTGGTGGTCGAAGACGACTACGATCACGAGCATCACTACGCGGGCCGCGCGGTGCTGCCACTGGCCAGCGTCGATGCGGACGTGGTGGCCTACGTGGGCACGCTGGCCAAGATCTTGGCGCCGGGTTTGCGCCTCGGCTACATCGTCGCGCGACCGGAGATCATCGAGCGCGCCGCGCGCGTGCGTAGCTACGTCGACCGCGCCGGCGATCACGTCGTAGAGCGCGCCGTGGCAGAGCTGATTGAAGACGACGTGCTCGGTCGGCACGTGCGGCGCATGCGGCGCGAATACCAAGCGCGACGCGACGCGCTGATGAGCGAGCTCGGGCGCTTGCTCTCCGGCGCGCTGTCTTTCCGCGAGCCGTCGGGCGGTATGGCGCTGTGGGCCAAAGTCACCGCGCGCGGCGTGTCGAGCGACGCCTGGGCGGCGCGCGCGCTGGAGCGCAAGGTGCTGGTGCACCCCGGCCGGCGCTTTCGTTTCGATGGCCGCGAAGCGCCGTTCTTGCGCTTGGGCTTCGCCCCCGTCACGCCCGAAGAAATCACGCTCGCCGTAGAGCGCCTGGCGCGTGCGCTCCCGCGCGCTAGCGCGCCTTCCGCTCGAAATACTGCAAATCGATGAAGATGGCTGCTGCCAGCACCAGCGAACGCTCGTCTGCGCCAAGCTCTGGCGACTCGAAAGCGACTCGAAAGCGATCGGCGTCGGTGAAGGCCTCCTGCAGCATGCCCGACCACTTTTTCTCGACACGCGCCAGCTCACGCCCGTCGCGCTCGAAGGCAAACGTCCAGGGTCGCCAAAACGGCGAAGACACGCGCAGCAGCAGGCGGCCCGAGCGGTCGCTCACGTCGAAACGCTTGGAGAAGACCGCCCAGCGTTGCTGGATCGCGCCCAGGCTGCGGCCGTTCGCCATGCTCACCTCGAGGCGCTGAAAAAAGAGCCGAAATGGATGCAAGACGCGCAGCACCAGCTGCCGTGAGTCGTCGAAGAAATGAATCTCGAA
>Ga0307508_10001064_pt1 | contig 31742 bp, 24 predicted proteins | sample 9_EM_MG_FD_203089 | JGI IMG/M metagenome (GOLD analysis project Ga0307508, IMG submission 203089) | Populus trichocarpa ectomycorrhiza microbial communities from riparian zone in the Pacific Northwest, United States - 9_EM | ecosystem: Host-associated > Plants > Roots > Unclassified | place...
CTGCGTCGTGGAGCCCTCGGACAATCGCGGCACGGACCCGTCGACCTGGGACGACGCGTTCGGTTCGTACGACGCCAAGATCGTCAACTCGGCGGGCGACGGCGTCTCGCTGGACGGACTGGGCGTTGTCGAGGCCAAGGCCCGGATCACCGAGTGGCTGGAGGCCCGCTCCATCGGCGAGGGCACCGTCAACTTCCGGCTGCGCGACTGGCTGTTCAGCCGTCAGCGCTACTGGGGCGAGCCCTTCCCGATCGTCTACGACGAGGACGGCGTGGCCCACGCGCTGCCCGAGTCGATGCTGCCGCTGGAGCTGCCCGAGGTCGAGGACTACTCGCCGCGCACCTTCGACCCCGACGACGCCGACACCTCCCCGGAGACCCCGCTGTCCCGGAACCAGGAGTGGGTCGACGTGGTGCTGGACCTGGGCGACGGACGCGGCCCGCGACCGTTCCGCCGCGAGACCAACACCATGCCCAACTGGGCCGGCTCCTGCTGGTACGAGCTGCGCTACCTGGACCCGCACAACAGCGAGCGGCTGGTCGACCCCGGCACCGAGAGCTACTGGATGGGCCCGCGCGAGGGACAGCCGCACGGCGGCGTCGACCTGTACGTCGGCGGCGCCGAGCACGCGGTGCTGCACCTGCTGTACGCCCGTTTCTGGTCCAAGGTGCTGTTCGACCTGGGCCACGTCTCGTCGGTCGAGCCGTTCCACAAGCTGTACAACCAGGGCATGATCCAGGCCTACGTCTACCGGGACAGCCGCGGCATCGCCGTCCCGGCCGCCGAGGTCGAGGAGCGCGACGGGGCGTACTGGTACGAGGGCGAGAAGGTCACCCGTCTGCTGGGCAAGATGGGCAAGTCCCTGAAGAACGCCGTCACCCCGGACGAGATCTGCGCCGAGTACGGGGCGGACACGCTGCGCCTGTACGAGATGGCCATGGGCCCGCTGGACGTCTCGCGCCCCTGGGACACCCGCGCGGTCGTCGGCCAGTACCGGCTGCTGCAGCGGCTGTGGCGGAACGTCGTGGACGAGGCCACCGGCGAGGTCACCGTCGTCGACGCGGAGCCCGACGAGGACACGCTGCGCGCCCTGCACAAGGCGATCGACGGGGTCCGGCAGGACATGGTGGGGCTGCGCTTCAACACCGCCATCGCCAAGATCACCGAGCTGAACAACCACGTCACCAAGGTGCACGAGGTGCCGCGCTCGATCGCCGAGCGGCTGGTGCTGCTGATCGCGCCGCTGGCCCCGCACATCGCCGAGGAGCTGTGGCGCAAGCTGGGCCACGAGGTGTCGGTCGTCCACGAGCCGTTCCCGGTCGCCGACCCGGCGTACGTCGTGGACGAGACCGTGACCTGTGTGGTCCAGGTCAAGGGCAAGGTCAAGGCCCGGCTGGAGGTCGCCCCGTCGGTCTCCGACGAGGAGCTGGAGGAGCAGGCCCTGGGCGACCCGGCGGTGGTCGCGGCGCTGAACGGCGCGGGTATCCGCAAGGTCATCGTGCGGGCGCCGAAGCTGGTGAACATCGTCCCGGCCTGACCGCTCCGGGGCAGCCGTACGGGCGGGCTGGGGGTTCGTCAGGAACCCCGGGCCCGCCCGGTCCGTTTACGCTGGGAGGACAGCTGCTGCCACCGCGGTGACCGCCGCCCGAAGGAGCGCACATGGAAGCCATCTGGATTCTGTTGCTGCTTTTCGTCCTGTTCATGGTGACCGGTGCGTATGTCACCGTGCGGGTGGTCAGGACGGCCAAGCGCGGCCTCGACCGCACCGTGGACCAGGCCCGCCGCACCGTCGAGGACACCCGGCTCCGGGCCCGCCAGTTCTCCCGGCCGGGCGCGGCCGGTGAGCTGGCCGAGCTGCGGCTGACGCTGCGTACGTCGATGTCCGCCACCGAGCAGGCGCTGCACGCGGTGGCGGGTCAAGACCGCTCCGTGGCGGAGTCGTTGAACCTGTTCCGGCGGCTCGGCGAGCACGGCCGTGAGCTGGACGAGGACCTGAAGCGGCTGGAGCGGGAGCCCGACCGGACCCGCCTCGCCGCCGTGCTCCCCGAGCTGCGGGAGCGTACGGAGCGGATCACACACTCAGCGGACTCGCTGCGCTGGGCCGTGCGGGAGCGGGCACAGCGGTTCGCCCACGACGAGCTGGACGCGCTGGGACGCGAGATCGAGATGGAGGCGGGGGCGCTGCGGCACTGGACCGTGGAGGAGCCGCTGTCGGAGTCGGCGCCGGGGGCGGCCCCGCGGTCGGCGCCGGGGGCGGCCCCACGGCCTGAGCCCGAGCCGGAGCCTGAGCCGGAGCCGGTGGGCGAGCCGCCCTCCCTCGGAGCCGCTACCCGGCCGCGGCCGTACTCCTGGCAGAAGTCCGCCCGCCCTGAGAACACTGCCTGAACACGGACTTACCGGTAGGGTCGATGATCATCGGTGGGGTCGCGCTGTCGGCCCGGAGCTTCCCCGGATAACCTCCCTGTCATGTCCCGCCATGTCGCGATCGTGACCGATTCAACGGCTTACCTGCCGCAGGAGGCGATGGAGCGGCATCGCATCACCGCCGTGCCGCTGACGGTGGTGCTCGGAGACCGGGCGCTGGAGGAAGGGACCGAGATCTCGGCCCTGTCGCTCGCGGACGCCCTGCGGAAGCGCAAGCCGGTGACCACGTCCCGGCCCAGCCCGGAGACCTTCGCGGACGCCTACCGCGCGGCCGCGGCGGACGGCGCGACCGGCATCGTCTCGCTCCATCTGTCCGCCGAGATCTCCGGCACCTACGACGCGGCGGTGCTCGCCGCACAGGACGCGCCCGTACCGGCACGGGTCGTGGACAGCGGCATGGTCGCGATGGCGCTCGGCTTCTGCGCACTGGCGGCGGCCGAGGCCGCGGAGGGTGGCGGCACGCTGGACGAGGCCGTCGCGGCGGCCCAGAAGCGGGCCGACGGCACCGCCGCCTACTTCTACGTCGACACCCTCGACTATCTGCGCCGCGGCGGCCGCATCGGCGCGGCGCAGGCCCTCCTCGGCTCGGCCCTCGCGGTCAAACCGCTGCTCCAGGTCGACGAGGGCCGGATCGAACTGCGGGAGAAGGTCCGCACCGCCTCCAAGGCCATCGCCCGGCTCGAGGAGATCGTGGTGGAGCGGGCGGGCCGGAGCCCGGTGGACATCGCCGTCCAGCACCTCGCGGCGGGGGAGCGCGCGACCGCCCTCGCGGAGCGGCTGCGGGAGCGGGTACCGGGGCTCGTGGAGCTGTACGTGAGCGAGGTGGGCGCGGTAATCGGGGCGCACACCGGGCCGGGGCTGCTGGGCGCGGTGGTCTCTCCGCGGTAGCGGACCCGTCCGGGTGACGGGCTTTTCCACAAGCCGTGGGTTATCCCCGGAAATCAGAGCTGATCCACGGGGCTGGGCGCAGGTGCCTACCGTCGGGTGGCATGAGGACACCATCACGCACCGTGACGACGCGTCCGGGCCGGGGCCGCCACCGCGAGGCCCGCCCCCACCGCCGCCTCACGGCACCCCGCGCCGCTTGCCGCCCGGCCCCGCCGCCCCACAAGGCCCGCGCGGCGGCCCTGTTCCCCACCCCACCCCCACCCATCCGAAGCCCGAACCCCCCATCCCGAACCCCGCCGAAGTCCTCCCCAGCCCCCGCTCCGAGCCCAAGGCCCGCGCGGGACTCGGCCCCTGCCCCGGTCCCGGCGCCCGTTCCGGCCCGGGCAGTGGGTGCAGGGTCGGCTTCGGCCGTGGGCGGGGTGTCCGACCTGGGTGCGGCGTTCGCGTCGGGGCGGGCAGCTGGTCGAGGTGCGGTGCCTGCACAGGGGCGGGGGAGTGGGTCGGTTCCGGTGGCCGCCGCCACCCCGGCCCCCGCTCCGGGCCCGGTGCTCGCTCGGGGCAGTGCCGCTGCTCGGGGCTCGGCCCAAGCCCCGGACCTGGCGCCCGTCTCGGGGCAGGCGCGCGGCCCGGGCCGGGCACTGGGTGCAGGGTCGGCTTCGGCCGTGGGTGCGGTGCCTGCTCGGGGTCGGGCATCCGGCTCAAGGGCGGCACCGGGCCCGGGGCGGGCGTCCGGCCGGGGTTCGGCGTCCGCTTCCGTTTCGGGGCTTGCTCCGGAGGCGGCACCGGCGTCGAGGGCGGCTGTCGACGCGAGGGTGCCCTCGGAACAGGGCGCAGGCAGTGCCGTCGCGCGCGGCGGTCCCGGGCGGCGTCGCGCACCGGGGTGGGCCGTGCCGGATGCCGGGGACGACGAGGGGGCGGCAGAGGCGAAGGAGACCGCCACCGGCTCCGGCGGGGGGCTCCGGCGGCGCGACCGGATGCGGTTGGCGTTGCGTGAACGCCTGCCGCTGTGGCTTCAGCTGCGCTGCGGCATGGAGTTACGGACCGTCGCCGCGCTGGCGGTCACCCTCGTCGTCGCGCTGGCCTTCGCGGTCTACCACTTCTGGAGCGGCCGCCCGCAGACCGTACGGGCACCCGAACCCGAACCCGCGCGTGCGGCAGCCGCCGCTCCCGGGCCGACGGCCGGGGCGCGTCCAGCGGCCGGTGCGGCCGGTGCGGGCGGACGGTCGGTCGTGGTCGATGTGACGGGCAAGGTCCGCCGTCCGGGGTTGCGCCAACTGCCGTCCGGGGCGCGGGTCGCCGACGCGCTCAAGGCGGCGGGCGGGGCGCGCCCGGGCGCGGACACGAGCGGACTGAACCGGGCCCGGCCCCTGGTGGACGGTGAGCAGATCGTGGTCGGCGCCCCGGCGAACCAGGCCCCCGCGAGCACTGCGGCCCCCGCAGGAACCGCTGGCACCGCCCCCACCGGCCCGGCCCCCGGCCCTGGCGCACCGCCCGCCGGGGTGGTGATCAGCCTCAACGCGGCGACCGCGGAACAGCTCGACACCCTGCCGGGGGTCGGCCCGGTCCTGGCCCGGCACATCCTCGACTACCGCACCCAGCACGGAGGGTTCCGCTCCATCGATGAACTCCGCGAGGTCAACGGCATCGGCGACCGCCGGTTCGCCGATCTCCGCCCACTGGTTCAGCCATGACGTCCGAACGGACGGCGGCACGCCCCCGCGCCGCCGTGCACGCGGCCGCCGCCTCACCGCGCGGGGCGTCCGATCCCCGGCAGGAGGGCCCGGCGGACCTCCGCCTGGTGCCGCCCGCGCTGGCGGCCTGGGCCGCGGCGGCGATCGCCCTCGGCGCGCCGGGCCGCCCGGTGGCCGTGGTCTGCGCGGGAGCCTGCCTGGCGGCAGCCGTCCTGCTGTATGTGACCCGTCGGCGCCGGGCCACCCTGGGACGGACCCGGCGCCGGACGGCGGGGGCGGTGGCGGCGGTCCTGCTGTGTGGGGCCACCGCGGGGGCCGTCGCCGCGCTGCACGCGGCGGATGTGCGGCGCGGACCGGTCCCGGCGCTGGCCGGGGAGTTCGCCGAGGCGACCGCCGAGGTGACGGTCACGGGGGACCCGAGGCTCAGCCGCCCCCGGGTGCGCGGGGCGGCGCTCGCGCCCGTGTCGGTGGTGGTCGAGGCGGAGGCCACCAGGATCACCGGGCCTGACGGCACGACGACGGACACCCGGGCCCCGGTGCTGGTGACGGTCCGCCCGGAGGCCCGGCAGCGAGCGGTGTGGCTCCGGCTGCTGCCGTCCACACGGCTGCGGGTGCACGGCCGTCTGGCGCCCCCGCTGCGCGACGGGGACCGCGTCGCGGCAGTGGTGCGCGGCGGGGGCGGGCCGCCGCGCGTCATCGGGGCCCCCAGCGCGGTCCAGCGGCTGGCGGGCCGGTTGCGCGCCGGGCTGCGTACGGCGACCGACGGGCTGTCCCCGGACGCGCGAGCGCTGCTGCCGGGGCTGGTCGTGGGGGACACCTCACGGGTCCCGCCGGACCTGGACGAGGCGTTCCGGGCCACGGACATGACGCATCTGCTGGCCGTCTCCGGCAGCAACCTCACGCTTCTGCTGGCGCTGCTGACCGGCCCGCCCCACCTCGCCGCGCGAGCCGAGCGGCGCGGGCTGGCGGCGGCGCTCGGGATACGGCTGCGGACGACGGCCCTGCTCGGCGGCGGGCTCACGCTCGGCTTCGTGATCGTCTGCAGACCCGACCCCAGCGTGCTGCGGGCGGCGGCATGCGGGCTGATCACGCTGCTGGCCATCGGCACCGGGCGCCGCCGTTCCCTGCTCCCGGCCCTGGCCGCCGCGGCCCTCGCGCTGCTGCTGTACGACCCGTGGCTGGCCCGGAGCTATGGGTTCCTGCTGTCCGTCCTGGCCACCGGCGCGCTGCTCACCTTCGCACCGGGATGGAGCGCCGCCCTGCGGCGCCGTGGAGTGCCGCCGCGGCCCGCCGAGATGCTGGCGGCCGCCGCCGCTGCGCAGGCGGTGTGCGCCCCGGTGGTGGTGATGATGGCCGCGCGGGTGAGCCTGGTGGCGATCCCCTGCAATCTCTTCGCCGAGCTGGCGGTGGGGCCCGCCATGATCCTCGGCTCCGCCGCACTCGCGGTGGCACCGCTCGCGCTTCCGGTCGCCCGGTGGATCGCCTGGCCCGCGGGCTGGCCTGCCGAGTGGATCGCCGGGGTGGCCCGGACCGGCGCGGGGCTTTCCGGCGCGGAGGCGGGCTGGCCGGGCGGCTGGCCCGGTGGGCTGCTGCTGGCGGCGGTCACCCTGGCCGTCGTCCTCCTGGGGCGCCGCCTGCTGCGGCACCGGTGGCTGTGGGCGGTCTGCGCCCTGCTCCTGCTGCTCGCGGTGGTCCGGCCGGCGCCGCTGACCCGGGTCATCACCGGCTGGCCACCGCCCGGTTGGCGGATGGTGGCCTGCGATGTGGGCCAGGGGGACGCGCTGGTCCTGGCCGCCGGCCCCGGCACTGCCGTCGTCGTGGACGCCGGTCCCGAGCCACGGGCCGTCGACCGCTGTCTGCGGACGCTGGGGGTGGTCCGCATCCCGTTGCTCGTCCTCACTCACTTTCACGCCGACCATGTCGCCGGGCTGCCCGGGGTGTTGCGCGGCCGCTCGGTGGGGGCGATCGAGACGACCGGCCTGGCGGAGCCGCCCGGCCAGGCCGCGGCTGTGCGGCGCGGGGCCGCGGCGGCGCGGGTGCCCGTGGTGACGGCCGGGCCGGGGGAGCGGCGCCGGTCGGGCCCGCTCTCGTGGGAGGTCCTGTGGCCGGGGCCCGGCTCCCCGGCCGCCACCCCGGCGCAGGAGGGGCCGAACGACGCGAGCGTGACCCTGCTGGTCCGTACGGCGGGCTTGACCCTGCTGCTCCTCGGCGACCTGGAACCGCCCGCCCAGCAGGCACTGCTGACGGCGCACCCGGAGCTGCCACCGGTGGATGTGCTCAAGGTCGCCCACCATGGCTCGGCCTACCAGGACCCGCGGCTGATCCACCGGCTGCGCCCGCGCATCGCCCTGATCTCCTGCGGTGCCGACAATCCGTACGGACATCCGTCACCCCGCACCGTCGCGGCCCTGAAGTCCCGGGGCGCCGCCGTGCTGCGGACCGACCGGGACGGGGCGATCGCGGTGACCGGCCCGCGGCTGCGGGCGGTGGTCGGCGGGGTCAAGGGGCGCCGGATGCCAGTAGGTTCCAGGGGAGGACTCAGCCGGTTCCGAAAGGAAGCTCGTTCATGTCGCTCGCACAGTGGACCAAGGTCGATGACTACTTCAACGGCCTTCTGGCGCCGTCGGACCCGGCCCTGGACGCCGCCCTGGAGCACAGCGCAGCCGCCGGGCTGCCGCCGCATCAGGTGGCGCCCAATCAGGGGAAGCTGCTGCATCTGCTGGCCCGGATTCAGGGAGCGCGCACCGTCCTGGAGATCGGCACCCTGGGCGGGTACAGCACGATCTGGCTGGCCAGGGCGCTGCCCGAGGGCGGGCGGCTGGTGTCCCTGGAGGCCGATCCCCGGAGCGCGGAGGTGGCGCGGGCCAATGTGGAGCGGGCGGGTCTGGGCGAGGTCGTCGAGATCCGCACCGGCAAGGCGCTGGAGTCGCTGCCACGGCTGGCCGAGGAGGGGCACGGCCCCTTCGACGTGGTCTTCATCGACGCCGACAAGCCCGGCAACCCCGACTACCTCGCCTGGGCGCTGCGGCTCACCCGGCCCGGCAGCCTCATCATCGGGGACAACGTGGTGCGGGACGGGGAGGTGGCCGACCCCGCCAGCACCGATCCCCGCGTCCAGGGCGTGCGTCGCTTCACCGAGCTGCTCGCGGGGGAGCCCCGGCTGACGGCGACAGCGGTGCAGACAGTCGGCGAGAAGGGATACGACGGCTTCGCGCTGGCGCTGGTCACCGGGTAGGACGGCGGGCAGCCGACGACGGCTGCTCCAGGACGGCGCCCGGGCGGTCAGTCGGTCTCCAGCCAGCCCTCGTACTCCTCGGCGAAGGCGTGCAGCGCGGCCGGGTCCAGCCGTGCGGCCGGGTCCTCGACGACCACCAGCCACTGGGCGTCCTCGGCGTCGTCCTCACCCGCCAGGGCGTCGCGCACCAGCTGGGGCTCCTCCGGGACGCCGAAGCGCTCGGGCAGCGCCTCGGCCACCTCCTCCGCCGCATCGCGTTCGGGCAGCACCAGCACATGGCGTTCGCCGTTCAGTCCTCCATCCACCATCGGATCATTGTCGGGCATACGAAAAGGCACGGAGGACCGGGCTGTCGGCGGTCCGTGGGATGCTGGACCGCGATGGCCAGGAAGACGACGACCGACGACCCCCTCGCCCCGGTGACCCTTGCCGTGGGCCAGGAGGACCTGCTGCTCGACCGCGCCGTGCAGCAGGTGGTGGCGGCCGCCCGCGCGGCGGACCCCGACACCGACGTGCGCGACCTCATGCCCGAGGCGCTGCAGCCCGGCACCCTCGCCGAGCTGACCAGCCCGTCGCTCTTCGCGGAGCGCAAGGTCGTGGTGGTGCGCAGCGCACAGGATCTGTCGGCCGACACGGTCAAGGACGTGAAGGGCTACCTCGGCGCCCCCGCCGAGGAGATCACCCTGGTGCTGCTGCACGCCGGTGGCGCCAAGGGCAAGGCGCTGCTCGACGCCGCCCGCAAGGCCGGGGCGCGCGAGGTGGCGTGCCCGAAGATGACCAAGCCCGCCGACCGGCTGGCGTTCGTCCGGTCGGAGTTCCGCACCACCGGCCGGTCCGCGACCCCGGAGGCCTGCCAGGCGCTGGTGGACGCCATCGGAAGCGATCTGCGCGAGCTGGCCAGCGCGGTGTCCCAGCTCACCGCCGATGTCGAGGGCACGATCGACGAGGCCGTCGTCGGCCGCTACTACACGGGCCGGGCCGAGGCGTCCAGCTTCACCGTCGCCGACCGCGCCGTCGAGGGGCGGGCGGCCGAGGCGCTGGAGGCGCTGCGCTGGGCCATGGCCACGGGCGTGGCGCCGGTGCTGATCACCAGCGCCCTGGCCCAGGGCGTCCGCGCCATCGGCAAGCTGGCCTCCGCCCCGCGCGGTGCCCGTCCCGGTGATCTGGCCCGTGATCTGGGCATGCCGCCCTGGAAGATCGACCGGGTGCGGCAGCAGATGCGCGGCTGGTCGGCGGACGGGGTGTCGGTCGCGCTGCGCGCGGTCGCCGAGGCCGACGCAGGTGTCAAGGGCGGCGGGGACGATCCGGAATACGCCCTGGAGAAGGCCGTCGTCGCCATCGCCCGCGCCGCCCGTGCGGGCCGTTCCTAGACCAACCAATAGCCCCGGCGGCCGCCGGGGCTGCTGGTCTACTCCTTCATCTTCGCCAAGGTGGCCCGGGCGCTCTTCTCGAGCATCTCGGTGGCCTCCTCCGTCGTCATCGGATCGGCGCTCGATGAGCTCGATACGTACTCCGACCACGTCGACTGGTAGGTCGTCCAGCCCTCCCGCACGCCGAGGATCACATACGCCCCGGTGTCGCTGCTGCCGGAGCTGCGCTGGGTGACGACGTACGCCTCGTCGCCGAGGTCGTCCACCTCGCTCACCTTGTAGGTGAAGCCGGAGGTCCGCTGGTCCTCGTACTGCCGGTACTGGGCCTCGAACTCCGGCTCCGGGTTCGTCTTCCGGTGCAGACCGGCCGTCGTGGAGAGCCACTCCGAGGAGTAGTCGCTGGTGGAGGCGTCGGTCGGCTCGAAGTCGACGCTGCAGGTCATCGAGTCCAGGGCCGGGTCACGGGAGGCGCTGTGCCGCGGGTTCGCCGATCCGCTGGAGTCCTTCTGCTCATATCCGGCGTCCTCGACGGCCTTGAGGTCGGTCGAGGTGCACAGGTTGCTCAGGTAGCGGTAGCCCGCGAGGTCGGCCTTCGGCTCGCCGCCGAACCCGCCGGTCGCGAACACCACACCCGCCCAGACCGCCGAGGCGGCGACGGCCCCGCCGAGCGCCCACAGCCAGCCCTTTCCGCCCCCGCCACCGTTGCGGTCCCCGCCACCGGGCGGTATCGGGGAGGGTGCGCCGTACGCCCCGTACCCGCCGCCCAGCTGCGGGCTGCCCAGCTGCGGTCCGGGCATCCCCGGCATCGTCGGCTGCGCGTACGCCGGGGCGTGCGGCGGCGGAGGCTGCTGCGGCTGTCCGTAGGGGCCGGGCGGCGGCGCGCCCTGCTGAGACGGCGACTGAGGCGGCGACTGTGGCTGAGGGGTCTGCTGTGGCGGGAGCGGCGGCTGAGGTGGCTGCGGCGGCCCGTACGTATTGGGTGTCTCCCCCGGTATCGACATGACGTGAACATACCCGCAGAAACACCGAAAACCCCGCGCTGCGCAGGGGCATCCGGATACAGCAATGCCCCCGGAGTGGGCCCGGGGGCATTGAACGTAGCGTGGCGTACTACGAAGTCTGTCCGTGATCCGAGGTAGAGGGCTCGGACGTTCCCCACGGCGGGGTGGGGGCGAGGAGTCGCCCCGGTGGGTCACCCGTGTGGGTGGCCCGCAAGCATCAGCCCTTGAGACCGGCAACCTGCTGGGCGATCGCCGACTTCTTGTTGGCGGCGTTGTTCTTGTGGAGCACGCCCTTGCTGACGGCCTTGTCGAGCTTGCGCCCGGCGGTGCGTGCGGCGGCGGTGGCCTTCTCGGCGTCACCGGCGGCCACGGCCTCGCGGGTCCGGCGGATCGCGGTCTTCAGCTCGGACTTGACGGCCTTGTTGCGCAGGCGCGCCTTCTCGTTCGTCTTGTTCCGCTTGATCTGGGACTTGATGTTCGCCACGTGTAAGAGCCTTCGCAGGTTCGTTGGATTTCGCTGTCTGTCGTGCGTGTGCGTCCCGCGCGAGAGGCGCGCGTAAGACACAGTCCGCCAGATTACCAGCAGCGCTGGCGGCCTCCCAAACCCGGAAGCGGTCGCCGTCCATGGGACCATGGAGAATCCGAGAACACCGAGTCCCGCCTAGATACAGGACGCTGCGTGCCCGCGACCCCTACCAATGTGCCGGAGCCGAGCCGTACCGACCCGGCTCTGCTCCGTAACTTCTGCATCATCGCGCATATCGACCACGGCAAGTCGACGCTTGCCGACCGCATGCTTCAGCTGACCGGTGTGGTCGACCAGCGACAGATGCGCGCGCAGTACCTCGACCGCATGGACATCGAGCGCGAGCGCGGCATCACGATCAAGTCCCAGGCGGTCCGGCTGCCCTGGGCGCTGACCGAGGAGCAGGGCGATCCGCAGCCGGTGACCCATGTGCTCAACATGATCGACACCCCTGGCCATGTGGACTTCACCTATGAGGTCTCGCGTTCGCTGGCGGCCTGTGAGGGCTGTGTCCTGCTGGTCGACGCGGCCCAGGGCATCGAGGCCCAGACGCTCGCCAACCTCTATCTGGCGATGGAGCACGAGCTCACGATCATCCCGGTCCTCAACAAGATCGACCTCCCGGCCGCCCAGCCCGAGAAGTACGCCGCCGAGCTGGCGCATCTGATCGGCTGCGACGTCTCCGACGTGCTCAGGGTCTCCGCCAAGACCGGCGAGGGCGTGGACGAGCTGCTGGACACGGTCGTGCGGCTGGTCCCGCCGCCGGTCGGCGTCAAGGACGCGCCCGCCCGCGCGATGATCTTCGACTCCGTCTATGACGCGTACCGCGGTGTCGTGACGTACGTGAAGGTCGTGGACGGCACGCTCAGCAAGCGTGAGCGCATCAGGATGATGTCCACCGGCGCCGCCCACGAGCTGCTGGAGATCGGCACCAACTCACCCGAGATGACTGCCTCCGACGGGCTGTCCGTCGGTGAGGTGGGCTATCTGATCACCGGTGTGAAGGATGTCCGCCAGTCCAAGGTCGGCGACACGATCACCCAGTTCACCAAGGGCGCCGAGGTGCCGCTGGGCGGCTACAAGGACCCCAAGCCGATGGTGTTCTCGGGCCTGTATCCGCTGGACGGCTCGGACTATCCGGTGCTGCGCGAGGCCCTGGACAAGCTCCAGCTCAACGACGCCGCGCTGGTCTACGAGCCGGAGACCTCCGCCGCCCTCGGCTTCGGCTTCCGGGTCGGCTTCCTCGGGCTGCTGCACCTGGAGGTCATCCGTGAGCGCCTGGAGCGCGAATTCAATCTCGACCTGATCGCCACCGCACCCAATGTGGTCTACCGCGTGGACATGGAGGACGGCGCCGAGCACACGGTGACCAACCCCAGCGAGTTCCCCGCGGGCAAGATCGACAAGGTGCACGAGCCGGTCGTCCGGGGCACGATCCTCGCCCCGAGCGAGTTCATCGGCGCGATCATGGAGCTGTGCCAGAACCGCCGCGGTGTGCTGCTCGGCATGGACTACCTCTCCGAGGACCGGGTCGAGATCCGCTACACGCTCCCGCTCGCCGAGGTCGTCTTCGACTTCTTCGACCAGCTGAAGTCCAAGACCCGCGGTTATGCCTCGCTCGACTACGAGCCCACCGGCGAGCAGGCCTCCGACCTGGTCAAGGTCGACATCCTGCTGCACGGCGACAAGGTCGACGCCTTCTCCGCGATCACCCACAAGGACAAGGCGTACGCATACGGCGTCCGGCTGGTCGCCAAGCTGCGCGAGCTGATCCCGCGGCAGAGCTTCGAGGTGCCGATCCAGGCGGCCATCGGCTCCCGGGTCATCGCCCGGGAGACCGTCCGGGCCATCCGCAAGGACGTTCTCGCCAAGTGCTACGGCGGTGACATCTCCCGTAAGCGGAAGCTGCTGGAGAAGCAGAAGGAAGGCAAGAAGCGGATGAAGATGGTCGGCAGCGTGGAGGTGCCGCAGGAGGCCTTCATCGCGGTGCTGTCCTCCGACGACGGCGGCGGCGGCGACGCCAAGGGGAAGAAGTAGCCGTCGTCGAAGGGGTCCGGTGCTCAGGGAAGCGCCGGGCCCGTTCTCGTGTGACGCTCGACGCATGAGGGAGCCACAGCGGTCCCTCACCCGTTTGAACGCACGTCCTCATGTGAACGCACCCTTATGTGAACGCACCCCTCATTTGAACTACGTGACCCGGAACCCCTTACGCAGTATGGTTCCGGCCCTTACGCTGATCGCCACGCGAAGGTTACTCGCGAGTCACCAAGCACTGAGGCGGGCCCCGGAGGATGCCGTGACCGACACCCAGAAACTGCTCGAGAACCGGCCGCCGTCCCTGGCGACGCACTTCCTCCAGCGCGTCGAGGCGACACCGGACAAGGAGGCGTACCGCTATCCCGTGCCGCCCGCCTCCGGCCGGGGCCCCGACGAGTGGCGGCCGCTGACCTGGCGCGAAAGCGCGGACCGCGTCTTCGCCATCGCCGCCGGGCTGATCGCCCTCGGCGTCCGCCCCGAGGAGCGGGTGGCGCTCGCCTCCTCGACCCGCGTCGAATGGATTCTCGGCGATCTCGGCGTGCTGTGCGCGGGCGCGGCGACCACCACGGTCTACCCGAGCACCAACGCCGAGGAGACCGCCTTCATCCTCGCCGACTCCAGCAGCCGGGTCCTGATCGCCGAGGACGGCGCCCAGCTCGCCAAGGTCCGCGAGAAGCGCGACGAGCTGCCCGAGCTCGCCCATGTGGTGGTGATCGCGGCCGAGGACGCGACGCCCGCCGGGGACGACCCGGAGGGCTGGGTGCTCTCCCTCGCCGAGCTGGAGAAGCGCGGTGCGGCGTATCTGGACGAGCACCCCGACGCCGTACGGGAGCGGACGGACGCGCTGCGCGCCGATCAGCTGGCGACGCTCATCTACACCTCCGGTACCACTGGCCGCCCCAAGGGCGTACGGCTGGCGCATGACTCCTGGTCCTACATGGCCATCGCCATCGGTACCCGGGAGGGGCTGCTCTACCCCGACGACATGCAGTACCTGTGGCTGCCCCTCGCGCATGTCTTCGGCAAGGTACTGACGGCGGGGCAGATCTACGTCGGACATACCACCGCGGTGGACGGCCGGGTCGACAAGATCATCGAGAATCTGCCGGTGGTCCGGCCGACCTATATGTGCGGCGTGCCGCGGATCTTCGAGAAGGTCTACAACGGGGTGGCGCAGAAGGCTCGCGAGGGCGGCGGCGCCAAGTACAAGATCTTCCAGTGGGCGGCCGGGATCGCCCGCGACCACGCCAAGATCTCCCAGGACAACTTCCGCCGCACCGGCACCCCGTCCGTGCCGTTCGGCCTCAAGGCCCAGCACGCCGCCGCCGACAAGCTTGTCTACACCAAGCTGCGCGAGGCGTTCGGCGGGCGGCTGCGCGCCGCCGTGTCCGGTTCGGCCGCGCTGGCGCCCGAGATCGGCTACTTCTTCGCGGGCGCGGGCATCAACATCCTGGAGGGGTACGGGCTCACCGAGTCCAGCGCCGCCAGCTTCCTCAACCCGCCGGACTACCGCACCGGTACGGTCGGCAAGGCGTTCCCCGGCACGGAGGTGCGGTTCGCCGACGACGGCGAGGTGCTGCTGCGCGGCCCCGGCGTCATGCAGGGCTACCACGGGCTGCCGGACCTGACCGCGCAGGTGCTGGAGTCCGACGGCTGGTTCCACACCGGTGACATCGGCGAGATGTCGCCCGACGGCTATCTGCGGATCACGGACCGCAAGAAGGACCTGATCAAGACCTCGGGCGGGAAGTACGTCGCCCCGGCGGAGGTCGAGGGCCAGTTCAAGGCCGTGTGCCCGTTCGTCTCCAACATCCTTGTGCACGGCGCCGACCGCAACTACTGCACCGCGCTGATCGCCCTCGACGAACCGACCCTCATGGGCTGGGCGAAGGAGCACGGTCTGGCGGGGAAGTCCTACGCCGAGGTCGTGGACACCGAGGCGGTGCGGGAGTTGATCGACGGCTATGTGCGGCAGCTCAACGAGGGGCTGCAACGCTGGCAGACGATCAAGAAGTTCCGGCTGCTGCCGCGTGATCTGGACGTGGAACACGGCGAGCTGACGCCGAGTCTGAAGATGAAGCGTCCGGTGGTGGAACGCGAGTACAAGGCCCTGATCGAGGACATGTACGCCGGGACGCGCGAGGCCTGACGGCCGGGCCGGCCCCGGTCCCCGCCCGGCGCCGGCCCCCGCTTCCGTCACGACGTCACGCCCCGCGGCACCCCGGGTCGGCCCCGGGGCCCTTTACCGGAACAGGACCGGCGTACGCACGATTTTTCCCCTCAACACAGTTAACTTGCGTGACTCGGTGCATATCAGTGCGGTCCGTCTGTCACTCTGTCCGTGCCGGACACGGCGCATATGACGGAGCTTCTCAGGAGCCGCACAGTGGGGACGTCATCTTCCACCCCGTCTGCATCCGCAGGCGGGGTGGCTCTGCCGGTCGGGGGAATCGGTCCCGTCCGTACCAGCGCCTCGGCCCGCGCGAGCCTGCCCTGCAGTCCGCTCGCGGCCTCCGCGGCACGCCGGTTCGTGCGTGCCGCGCTCGCCGAGTGGGCCGCGCTCGACGTACCGGCCGCCGACCGGATCACCGACCGGGTCGCGGACGAGGCCGTCCTGCTGGTGAGCGAGCTGGTCACCAACGCCGTGGTGCACGCGGGCACCGCGGTCGAGGTGTGCTGCGCGCTCGATGTGTCGAGCCACGAGGGCGACCCGCCCTCCCTCGTCGTGGAGGTGACCGACCACCACCCCACCCGGGTGCTGCGCGGCGACCCGCCGGACGGCGCGGACGGCGCGGAGTGCGCCGGCGGCCACGGGCTGCGGCTCGTCGCCGAGATCGCCGAGGCGTGGGGGACCACGTACCGGCGGGCCAGCAAGACGGTGTGGTTCCAGGTGGCGGTCACGGCCGCCGCCGAACCGGTGGTGCCCGAGGAGCCCGTGGCCGGGGACCTCGCGCCCCAGTGGGCCGCGCGCGGCACCGAGATCGTCGCCCCCGTGCCGCGCCGGGCGCCCGCCCGCCGCGCCGATCCGGAGTGGACCCGGCACGGCGCGCTGTCGTTCCTCGCCGAGGCGTCCGACCTGCTCGCCGGGCAGTTCGACGAGGAGATGGTCACCTCGCTGGCCGGACAGCTGCTGGTGCCGCGGCTCGCCGACTGGTGCGCGGTCTGGCTCGACTCCGGCAGCGGGCCGCCGAGGCTGGCCCGGGTCTGGCACGCCAGTGAGAGCCGCATGGAGGGGCTGCGGCAGGTGCTGGAGAAGGAGCCGCCCCAGCTGCCCGCCACCGCGCGCGGCGGCGCCCTGGACTGGCCGTGGCCCGCCGACCCCGCGGCGTACGGGCCCGGCGGCGCCGCCCTCGCCTGCCGCCTGATCGCGGGCGGGCGCGCGCTGGGCACACTGCTGCTCGGGCGGGCCGGGCTCGTCCGCATGCCGGACGAAGTGGTCGGCCTGATCGAGGACTTCACGCGCCGCGTCGCGCTCGCCCTCGCCTCCGCCCGGCGCTACACGCGCCAGGCCACCATCAGCCGGGTGCTCCAGCGCGGGTTGCTGCCCTCCGGGATCGCCCGTATCCCCGGCGTCGAGTCCGCCGTCGTGTACGAGCCGACCGGCGACATCTCGGCCGGGGGCGACTTCTACGACGTCTTCCCGGCCGGTGACGGGCGCTGGTGCTTCGTGCTCGGCGACGTCTGCGGAAACGGTCCCGAGGCGGCCGTGGTGACCGGCCTGGTGCGGCCCTGGCTGCGGCTGCTGGGCCGGGAGGGCTACGAGGTGGGCGAGGTCCTCGACCGCCTCAACCAGCTGCTGGGCGAGGAGGCCGTCGGCGAGGCCGTCGAGGCGGCGGGCGGCGTCGACCCGGGCGGCGCGGGCCTGCCGCCGGGCGGCGGCCCGGCGCGGTTCCTCTCGCTCCTGTACGGGGAGCTGGTGCCGCTCGGGCAGGGCAGCGAGGGCGGGGTGCGGTGCACGCTGGCGAGCGCGGGCCATCCGCTGCCGCTGGTCCTCCAGCCCGATGGAACGGTACGAACGGTCGCCGTGCCGCAGATACTCCTCGGCGTGGTCGAGGACGCCGCGTACGAGAGTGAAACGTTCGATCTGGCGCCCGGCGAGACGCTGCTGTGCGTGACCGACGGGGTGACCGAGCACCGCTCCGGCAGCCGTCAGTTCGACGACGAGGACGGCCTGGCGGCGGTCCTCGCGGGCTGCGCGGGCATGAGCGCGCGGGAGGTCGCGGAGCGGGTGCGGCGGGCGCTGGACGACTTCGCGGAGGAGCCACCGGACGACGACCTGGCGATGCTGGTGCTCAGAGCCCTGTAGCCGCGTCCCCTCGCGGGGCGCGGTCCTCCAGAGGACCTCCAGAGGACCTCCAGAGGCGCCGCCGGGCGGGGCGGGTCCACCGCCGGGCGGAGCGGGCCGCGCGATGGCGGACAATGGGGCGTATGCCTTCCGTACTGCCCGACGGCGACCCCATGCCCCAGGACGGCGCGCTGCCCCCCGGCGCGCTCGCCGCGGCGGCGGGGCGGCCGCTGGGGTTCTATCTGCACGTGCCCTACTGCGCCACCCGCTGCGGGTACTGCGACTTCAACACGTACACCGCCGCCGAGCTGCGCGGCTCCGGCGGCGTGCTCGCCTCCCGGGACAACTACGCCGAGCAGGTCGCGGAGGAGGTGCGGCTCGCGCGGAAGGTGCTGGGGGACGATCCGCGGCCGGTCGAGACCGTGTTCGTCGGCGGCGGCACGCCCACCCTGCTCGCGGCCGGAGACCTCGGACGGATGCTCGGCGCCATCCGGGACGAGTTCGGGCTCGCGGACGGCGCCGAGATCACCACCGAGGCCAATCCGGAGTCGGTCGATCCGCGCTATCTGGAGGCGCTGCGGGAGGCCGGGTTCAACCGGGTGTCGTTCGGGATGCAGAGCGCCCGGCAGCACGTCCTGAAGGTGCTGGACCGCACCCACACCCCCGGGCGCCCCGAGGCCTGCGTCGCGGAGGCGCGGGCCGCCGGGTTCGACCATGTGAACCTGGACCTGATCTACGGAACCCCCGGCGAGAGCGACGACGACTGGCGGGCCACCCTGGAGGCGGCGCTCGGCGCGGGCCCGGACCATGTGTCGGCGTACGCGCTGATCGTCGAGGAGGGCACCCAGCTGGCGCGGCGCATCCGGCGCGGCGAGGTGCCGATGACCGACGACGACGCCCACGCGGACCGCTATCTGATCGCCGAGGAGATGCTGACGGCGGCCGGGTTCGACTGGTACGAGGTCTCCAACTGGGCCACCTCGCCCCAGGGCCGGTGCCGCCACAACGAGCTGTACTGGCGCGGCGCCGACTGGTGGGGCGCGGGCCCCGGCGCGCACAGCCACGTCGGCGGGGTGCGGTGGTGGAACGTCAAGCACCCCGGCGCGTACGCCCAGGCGCTCAGCGAGGGCCGTTCACCGGGCGCCGGGCGGGAGCTGCTGTCCGACGAGGAGCGCCGGGTCGAGCGCATCCTGCTGGAGCTGAGGCTGTCCGAGGGCTGCCCGCTGGAGCTGCTGCGCCCGGCCGGAGCGGCGGCCGCGGCGCGGGCCCTGGAGGATGGCCTGCTGGAGCCGCAGCCGTACACGCAGGGGCGGGCCGTGCTCACGCTCAGGGGGCGGCTGCTGGCCGACGCGGTGGTGCGGGACGTGGTGGACTGAAGCAGCTGTCAGGGCGCCGAAGACGTCAGGGCGCCGTGACGAAATCGATCAGTTCCTCGACCCTGCCCAGCAGCTCCGGCCGCACGTCCTTGTAGGAGTGGACCGCGGACAGGATGCGCTGCCACGCCGCGCCCGTGTTCTCCGGCCAGCCCAGCGCACGGCAGACGCCCGTCTTCCAGTCCTGGCCGCGCGGCACCGTCGGCCAGGCGGGAATGCCGAGCGAGGACGGTTTCACGGCCTCCCACACGTCGATGAAGGGGTGCCCGACGACCAGCACGTTCTCGTCGGTGATCTGCTCGGCGATACGGGACTCCTTGGACCCGGCCACCAGATGGTCCACCAGGACGCCGAGCCGGGCGTCCGGGCCGGGGGAGAAGTCGCGGACGATGGCGGGGAGGTCGTCGACGCCCGCCAGGTACTCCACGACGACGCCCTCGATGCGCAGGTCGTCGCCCCAGACCCGCTCCACCAGCTCCGCGTCGTGGCGGCCCTCCACGTAGATGCGCCCGGCGCGGGCGACCCGCGCGCGGGCGCCCGGTACGGCGACCGAGCCGGAGGCCGTGCGCTGCGGCGCGCCGGGGGCCGTCGCGCGCGGGCGTACGAGGGTGACGACGCGGCCCTCCAGGAGGAAGCCGCGCGGCTCCATGGGGAAGACGCGATGTTTGCCGAAGCGGTCCTCCAGGGTGACCGTCGGCCCCTGCGCGGTCTTCTCACAGCGGATCACGGCACCACAGAACCCGGTGGTGACCTCCTCGACCACGAGATCCGGGTCCGCCGGGACCTCGGGGGCGGGCTGCTGCCGCTTCCAGGGCGGGGTCAGATCCTCGTCGTACTGTCGGCTGCGCATCCGGATGACGATAGCGCGGAGGCTTAACGGGACACGCCGAAGCGGGCGGCCAGTTCGTCGCGTTGGTCACGTACGAAGGCCGCGTCCACGACCGACCCGTGGCCGGGTACGTACCGCGCGTCCTCGCCGCCGAGGGCGAGCAGCCGGTCCAGGGCGGCGGGCCAGTGGGAGGGGATCGCGTCGGGTCCGGCCTGGGGCGGGCCCGACTCCTCCACCAGATCGCCGCAGAAGACCACCTCCGGCTGGCCGGGAACCCGGCCCGGGACCAGAACGGCCAGGTCATGGGCGGTGTGTCCGGGGCCCGCGTTCGCCAGCAGCACAGGCCGGTCGCCCAGGTCGAGGGTGATCTCCCCGGAGACCGCGTGATGGGGCGGTACGAGGTGGTCGGCGGCCTCGGCGGCCGCACCCGGGGGCACCCCGTGCCGTACCGCGTCCTCGCGCAGCGCGTCCCGGCCGCGGCGCAGCGGACCGTCCAGACCGGTCGCCCCGTACACCTCGCAGCCCGCGAAGGCGGCCGTCCCCAGGACATGGTCGAAGTGCGGATGGGTGAGCGCGATCCGGGTCGGCCGCCGGCCGGTCAGCCGGGTGATCTCGGCCCGTAGCGCCGCGCCCTCGCGCAGCGTCGAGCCGGTGTCCACCACGAGGACGTCCTTACGGCCGATGATCACGCCGACCGTGCAGTCCCAGTCGGGCAGCCTGCGGCGGGCGATATCGGGACCGAGCTGTTCCCACCCGGCCTCTTCCCAACACGTCTTCATACCGAGACGCTAGCTCCAACAGCGATAGCGTGACGTGTGGCCGGGGCGCCGGCGGGGGCGGCTCTTGCCGTGGCCACCGCACCCCGCCGTACACTGGCTGAGGGGTTCTGGCACTCGCGACCATTGAGTGCCAGAGGGACGACCTGATGACACGGCTGGACTGGAGGTGCGCGGGGTGCTCAGCGAACGCAGACTCGAAGTGCTGCGTGCCATTGTCCAGGACTACGTGGGCACCGAGGAGCCGGTCGGCTCCAAGGCGCTCACCGAGCGGCACCGGCTGGGAGTCTCCCCGGCCACGGTGCGCAACGACATGGCCGTGCTGGAGGACGAGGGCTTCATCGCCCAGCCGCACACCAGCGCCGGGCGCATCCCCACGGACAAGGGCTACCGGCTCTTCGTGGACAGGCTGGCCGGAGTGAAGCCGCTGTCCGCCGCGGAGCGGCGGGCCATCCAGAACTTCCTGGACAGCGCCGTCGACCTCGACGATGTGGTGGGGCGCACCGTCCGGCTGCTGGCGCAGCTGACCCGGCAGGTCGCGGTGGTGCAGTATCCGTCGCTGACCCGCTCGACGGTGCGCCATGTGGAGCTGCTGCCGCTGGCCCCGGCCCGGGTGATGCTGGTGCTGATCACCGACACCGGGCGGGTCGAGCAGCGCGTGGTGGACTGCCCGGCTCCGATCAGCGACGACTCGCTGGCGGATCTGCGGGCCCGGCTCAACAGCCGGGTCGTGGGGCGCCGGTTCGCGGATGTGCCGCAATTGGTGCAGGATCTTCCGGAGTCCTTCGAGCAGGAGGACCGGGGGACGGTCTCGACCGTGCTGGCGACCTTGCTCGAAACGCTTGTCGAGGAGACCGAAGAGCGGCTGATGATCGGCGGCACCTCGAACCTCACGCGTTTCGTGCATGATTTCCCCCTGACGATCCGGCCCGTGCTGGAGGCACTTGAGGAGCAGGTCGTCCTCCTCAAGCTGCTCGGCGAGCAAGACTCGGGTATGACCGTGCGCATCGGGCATGAGAATGCTCACGAGGGGCTCAATTCCACCTCGGTCGTGGCGGTCGGCTACGGTTCGGGCGACGAAGCCGTCGCCAAACTCGGCGTGGTCGGACCGACCCGCATGGACTACCCCGGAACGATGGGAGCGGTACGCGCAGTGGCACGTTACGTCGGACAGATCCTGGCGGAGTCGTAAGTGGCGACGGACTACTACGCAGTCCTGGGCGTGCAGCGCGATGCCTCGCAGGACGAGATCAAGAAGGCATTCCGTCGGCTCGCACGCGAGCTGCACCCGGACGTCAATCCTGATCCGAAGACCCAGGAGCGGTTCAAGGAGATCAACGCCGCTTACGAGGTTCTCTCGGACCCGCAGAAGAAGCAGGTCTACGACCTGGGCGGGGACCCGTCGGGGTCGGCCGCGGGCGGCGGCGCCGGTGGCTTCGGCGCGGGCTTCGGCAACTTCTCCGACATCATGGACGCGTTCTTCGGCACCGCCTCGCAGCGCGGCCCGCGGTCCCGGACCCGGCGCGGCCAGGACGCCATGATCCGTCTCGACGTGGAGCTGAGCGAGGCCGCGTTCGGGACGACCAAGGACATCCAGGTCGACACCGCGGTCGTCTGCACGACCTGTAGCGGTGAGGGCGCGGCGCCGGGTACCTCGGCGCAGACCTGTGACATGTGCCGCGGCCGCGGTGAGGTCTCGCAGGTGACGCGGTCCTTCCTCGGCCAGGTCATGACCTCGCGGCCGTGCCCGCAGTGCCAGGGCTTCGGCACCGTGGTGCCGACCCCGTGCCCGGAGTGCGCGGGCGACGGGCGGATTCGTTCGCGGCGCACGCTGACCGTGAAGATCCCGGCCGGTGTGGACAACGGCACCCGCATCCAGCTCGCGGGCGAGGGCGAGGTCGGCCCGGGCGGCGGCCCGGCGGGCGATCTGTATGTGGAGATCCACGAGGTCGCGCACCCCGTCTTCCAGCGGCGCGGCGACGATCTGCACTGCACGGTGACGATCCCGATGACCGCGGCGTCCCTCGGCACCAAGGTGCCGCTGGAGACGCTGGACGGCCTGGAGGAGGTCGACATCCGGCCCGGCACCCAGTCCGGCCAGTCGGTCCCGCTGCACCAGCGCGGCGTCACCCATCTGCGCGGCGGCGGCCGGGGCGATCTGATCGTGCACGTCGAGGTGATGACCCCGACCAAGCTCGACCCGGAGCAGGAGGAGCTGCTGCGGCGGCTGTCCAAGCTGCGTGGCGAGGAGCGGCCGACAGGGGAATTCAAGCCGGGCCAGCAGGGGCTGTTCTCGCGCCTCAAGGACGCGTTCAACGGACGGTAGGCGCCCGGCCGGGGGTCCGGCCCGCGGCGGAGCCGCTGTTGTCCGCAGCGGCCCCCGGGGGATGGCAGCCAACGGACGGTAGGCGCCCGGCCGCGAAGGCCTGGGGCACACGCTGATCCGGCCTTCGGCGCACGCTGATCCGGTGGCGGATCACCGCGGAGGACATGGCACCATGTGCCCATGTCCTCCGCGCTGACCGATCTCGCTCGGTACCCGATCGTGCAGGCTCCGATGGCGGGCGGGGCCTCCTGCCCGCAGCTCGCCGCCGCTGTCATCGAGGCCGGGGGCCTCGGCTTCCTCGCCGCCGGTTACAAGACGCCGGAGGCGATGTACGAGGAGATCAAGCAGCTGCGCGGGCTGACCGGCCGCCCCTTCGGCGTGAACCTGTTCATGCCGCAGCCGCCCAGCGACCCGGCCGCCGTCGCGGTCTACGCCGACCGCGTCGCGGGCGAGGCGTCCCGCTACCAGACCGTGCTCGGGGACCCCGAGTCCGGCTCCGACGACGCGTACGACGCCAAGCTGGCGATCCTGCTGAACGACCCGGTCCCGGTGGTCTCGTTCACCTTCGGCTGTCCCACCCGCGCCGTGCTGGACGCGTTCGCCCGGGTGGGCACCCGGACCATCGTCACCGTGACCTCGCCGGTCGAGGCGGAGACCGCCCAGTGGGCGGGCGCCGACGCCGTCTGCGTCCAGGGCGTGGAGGCGGGCGGCCACCAGGGCGGCTTCCGCAACGACCCGGCCGACGACGCCCCCGGCGCCGTGCTCGGGCTGCTCTCGCTGGTCGCGCTGGTGCGCGAGACCGTGCAGATCCCGATCATCGCGGCGGGCGGGCTGATGCGCGGCTCGCAGATCGCCGCGGTGCTGGCCGCGGGCGCGGCCGCGGGACAGCTGGGCACCGCGTTCCTGGTCTGCCCCGAGTCGGGGGCGAACGCCCGGCACAAGGCGGCCATGACCGATCCGCTGTTCGGCCGGACCGAGCTGACCCGGGCCTTCTCCGGCCGCCCGGCCCGCGGCCTGGTGAACCGGTTCATCCGCGACCACGGCCCGTACGCCCCGGCCGCCTACCCCCAGCTGCACCACCTCACCTCCGGGCTGCGCAAGGCGGCGGCCAAGGAGGGCGACCCGCAGGCCATGGCGCTGTGGGCCGGGCAGGGGCACCGGCTGGCGCGCGAACTGCCCGCCGCGCGGCTGGTGGAGACCCTGGCCGTCGAACTGGACGCGGCGGCGTCCATCTACGGGCCCCAGGCCCCGCGAGGCGTGGTGTCGTGACCGCCCCGGTGTTCGTGGCCGACTCCCTCGCGGGAGCGGCCACAGGGGCCCGTATAGCGCTGGAGGGCCCCGAGGGGCGGCACGCGGTGTCGGTGAAGCGGCTGCGGGCCGGCGAGCCCGTCGTCCTCACGGACGGCGCCGGTATCGGGGTATCGGCCACCGTGGCGGCCGTCGAGGGCAAGGACCGGCTGCTGGTCGACGTCGACGGCGTACACCACGAGGCGGCGCCGAGCCCGCGGATCACCGTCGTCCAGGCGCTGCCCAAGGGCGACCGCGGCGAGGTGGCCGTGGAGACCATGACCGAGACGGGCGTCGACGCGATCGTGCCGTGGGCGGCCGCCCGCTGCATCACCCAATGGAAGGGCGAGCGCGGGCAGAAGGCGCTCGGCAAGTGGCGGTCGACCGCGCGCGAGGCGGGCAAGCAGTCCCGTCGGCTGACCTTCCCCGAGGTCGCGGACGCGATGACGACCAAGGAGGTTGCTCGACTTCTCGCCGATGCCGACCTCGCGGCCGTCCTCCACGAGGAGGGCAGCGACCCCCTGGCGGCGGCACAACTGCCCCACGAGGGCCATATGGTGCTCGTCGTGGGCCCCGAAGGGGGCGTCTCGCCTGAGGAGTTGGCGGCCTTCGCCGCAGCGGGCGCACGGCCGTACCGGCTGGGCCCGAGCGTTCTGCGCACCTCCACGGCCGGAACGGCCGCCACCGCACTGCTGTTGGGACGCACCGGCCGCTGGGGCTGAGCTCCAGGTGGCCGACGATGGTCTTCCGGTTCGCCGGGCGTGATGGGAACCTGACCTCTATGGGGGTATTGAGCCATCATGTACGGCACGGACGGCCGCTGCTGGCGGCCATGGCCGCGGTGGCCGCGGCCGTCGCGGTGACGGGGTGCGAGCCGAGGGACGGCGGGGTGACCGCGATCGCCGTCTCGGTCACCACGGACAAGGTCGCCACCTCCGCCCTGGAGCGGGGAGGCATCGGGGTGCGCTGGCTGACCTGCAACGCGGATCTGAAGAGGACCCCCACGGCCGGGGCCTCGGCCTCCGGCGCCGGTGACGCGGGCACCACGGACGCCTCGGTGGACTGCCGGGGCAGGACCGAGGACGACAAGGCCATCGGGATCAGCGGCAAGGTCACCTATGTGCGGGAGAACCACTGTGTGCGCGGCGATCTGAGCGGCACGGTGGAGGGCCACAAGGTCTTCCAGGCCAATGTGATCGGCGAGTGCGACGGCGGCGACGACACCGAGAGGACCGACGACACCAACGGGACCAACGACACCGGCAGGACCGACGGCGGCGACACCGGGAGCCCGACCCCGTCCCGTACCCATCCCTGGGACCGGGCCACCACCACCCACCCGTGGGACCAGGGGACCACCGCACCCGGCAAATAGGGTCCGCATAAGCTGTGACCATGCCGGACGAGTCACCGCTGATCCAGAGCCTGCGCACAGCCGTCGCCACCGCCCCGGACGACGTACCCCTGCGACTGCACCTGGCGGGGCTGTTGCTGGACGGCGGGCACGGGCAGGACGCGATATCCCAGATCGCGGCGGCCCTTCAGCGTGACCCCGGGAACGCCGAGGCGCAGGCCCTGATGGCGCGCGCCGTAGCGCCCCCGGCCCCGGCCCCGGCCCCGCCCGCGACCGCCTCCGCCCCGCCCGCCCCGCCGCGCGGCGCCCCGGATTCCGCCTCCCGGGACGGTTCCTACGACTGGCGGCGGGCCGAGGGCGAGTTGGCGGACGTCGTCCCGCCGCGCTTCGTCGAGACCCCCGACGACTCCGGGGACCCCGAGAACCCGGGGACCCCGGAAGACCCCGCGACCCCCGAGGCCCCCCGGCCGCTGGCCGCCGATGGCTCCGACGACCCCGGTGACGCCTCCGCGTGGGAGGTGGAGCGCACCGGTGTGCGCCTGGCCGACATCGGCGGCATGGACGAGGTCAAGCAGCGCCTCGAAGCCGCCTTCCTCGCCCCCATGCGCAACCCCGAGCTGCGCAAGCTCTACGGCAAGAGCCTGCGCGGCGGGCTGCTGCTGTACGGGCCGCCCGGCTGCGGCAAGACGTACGTCGCGCGCGCGGTGGCCGGGGAGCTGGGCGCCCACTTCATGTCCGTCAGCATCAGCGACGTTCTCGACATGTGGATCGGGAATTCCGAACGGAACATGCGCGAGCTGTTCGAGACCGCCCGCCGCAGCGCCCCCTGTGTGCTCTTCCTGGACGAGCTGGACGCCCTGGGCGCCAAGCGCAGCCAGCTCCGCCACAGCGGGCTGCGCACCACCGTCAACCAGCTGCTGGCGGAGCTGGACGGCGTCCACGCGGACGCCAACGAGGGGCTGTTCGTGCTCGCCGCCACCAACCACCCCTGGGACGTGGACGGCGCGCTGCGCCGCCCCGGGCGCCTGGACCGCACCCTGCTGGTGCTGCCGCCCGACCAGCCGGCGCGCGAGGCGATCCTCCGCCACCACCTGGAGGACCGCCCGATCGCGGGCGTCGACGTGCGCAAGCTGGCCAAGCGGACGGACGGGTTCTCCGGCGCGGACCTCAAGTACCTGTGCGAGGCGGCGGCCGAGCGGGCGCTGATGGACTCCGTACGGACCGGACAGCCCCGGATGATCGGCCAGGACGATCTGCTGGCCGCGCTGGGGCAGGTGCGGCCCTCGACCCGTCCGTGGTTCGACACCGCGCGCAATGTGGCCCAGTTCGCCAACGAGGGCGGCACGTACGACGATCTGCTGGCGTACCTCAAGAGCAAGCGGATGCTGTGAGCGAGACCGGAACCGAGCACCCGCTGACCGCCCAGGCGGCCGCGCTGATCGAACTCGGAAAGTTCGACAAGGCGAAGGAGCTGCTGGCCCGCAGGCTGGCCGGAAATCCGGACGACGGCCTGGCCTGGGTGCGGATGGCTCTCTGCCACAACAGCACCAGTGACTTCGAGGAGGCGCTGCACGCGTCTCAGGAGGCGCTGCGCCGCGACCCGGAGGACTTCAGCGCGCACCGGTTCCGCTCGTTCGCCCTGCGCCGCCTCGCCCGCTCGGAGGAGTCGGTGGCCGCCGCCCGCGAGGCGGTCCGCGTCCTGCCGGACCACTGGGCGGGCTACGTGGCGCTCTCCGAGGCGCTGATCTACCCGCCCGACCGCTGGCCCCAGGCGTACGAGGCGGCGGTGACCGCCGTGCGGCTCGGACCGGAGGAGACCGCGACCCACTACGCCCTGTGGAAGGCGTCCCTGGCCCTCGGGCGGAGCGACGTATGCCAGCAGGCGGTGCGCGAGATCCTGCGCATCGACCCGTCCGACGCCTGGGCGCTCCAGGAACTCGCCACCCGCAAGGCGCACTCGAAGGACGCCAAGCTTCCGGAGGTCGCCCAGGGCTACGTCCAGGCACTGGCCGCCGCCCCGGGCAACCAGGGGATGCGCAGGGGCCTTGAGGGGACGCTGTTCAGGATGGTGCGCGGCACCCGCTGGCTCGCCCTGCTGTGCCTGCTGATCGCCGCGGTGACCGCGCGCGTCTTCCCCACCGGGGACGACCCGACCGCGCTGCCCGCGCCACTGGACACCAGGCTCTACGCGCTCGTCCTGATGGCGGCCGTCTGGGCGCTGGGCGCCTGGCGCGCGTACCGGAAGCTGCCGCAGGGCGCCAAGCTGGGCGTCTGGTCCCTGGTGCGGCGGGAGTTCTGGGTGAAGGTCTCGCTGTACGAGGCGGTGTGGTCCACGGTGTGCGCGGTGCTGATCGTGACCGTCCCGTGGACGGACCGGATGATCCTCCAAGTGCTCACGCACGCGGGCTGGGTGCCTCCCTTGATCACCATCTGGTTCGAGCGGGCTGCCCTGCGGGAGGCCCGGTAGCATCCCGTTCGGAAGCCTTGATGATCCAGTAAGTGCCGATGATCGAGCCGACGATCCGTAAGGAGCCACCGGTGGCGGGAGAACCGCAGGCCGACTGCCTGTTCTGCAAGATTGTCTCGGGGGAGGTGCCCGCGACCGTCGTCCGGGAGACGGACACCACCGTCGCCTTCCGCGACATCAACCCCCAGGCGCCGACCCATATCCTGGTGATCCCCAAGGCGCACTACGCGGACGCCGCGTCCCTGGCGGCCGCCGAGCCGCGGATCGCCGCGGACGTGCTGTGCGAGACGGCCACGGTCGCCGCCGAGGAGAAGATCGACGGCACGGGCTACCGGGTGGTGTTCAACACGGGCTCGGGGGCCGGGCAGACCGTCTTCCACGCGCACGCCCACGTCCTCGGCGGCCGTGGCCTGAACTGGCCCCCCGGGTAGCCCCGTTGTCCGCACGTGAACTGGTCGTCCTCGGCACCGCGAGCCAGGTTCCCACCCGGCAGCGCAACCACAACGGCTATCTGCTGCGCTGGGACGGCGAAGGCATCCTGTTCGACCCCGGCGAGGGGACGCAGCGGCAGATGCTGCGGGCCGGGGCCGCCGCCCATGACATCAACCGGATCTGCGTCACCCACTTCCACGGGGACCACTCGCTGGGGCTGTCCGGGGTCATCCAGCGGATCAACCTCGACCGGGTCCCCCATCCGGTGACCGCGCACTACCCGGCGAGCGGACAGCGCTTCTTCGACCGGCTGCGGTACGCCACGGCCTACCGCGAGACCGTCCAGCTGGCCGAGCAGCCGGTCGGCGGCGACGGCGGGGTGATCGCCCGTACCCCCGCGTACACCCTGGAGGCGGCCCGGCTCTCGCACCCGGTCGAGTCCTACGGCTACCGCCTCGTCGAGCCCGACGGCCGCCGGATGCTGCCGGAGCGGCTCGCCGCGCACGGGGTGCGCGGGCCCGAGGTCGGCCGCCTCCAGCGGGACGGCGTGATCGAGCGGGACGGGCGCACGGTCACGCTGGAGGAGGTCAGCGAGGTCCGGCGCGGCCAGCGGTTCGCGTTCGTCATGGACACCCGGCTGTGCGAGGGGGCGCACGCGCTGGCCGAGCGCTGCGACCTGCTGGTGATCGAGTCGACGTTCCTGGACGAGGACGAGCCGCTGGCGACCGACCACGGCCATCTGACGGCGGGGCAGGCGGCCCGGATCGCGTCCGGGGCGGGCGTACGCCACCTGGTGCTGACGCACTTCTCGCAGCGGTACGGCGACCCGGCCGAGTTCGAGCGCCAGGCGCGGGCGGCGGGCTTCGACGGGGAGCTGACCGTCGCCCAGGACCTGATGAGCGTCGCCGTGCCGAAACGGCGTTAGCGCCGCCGTCACGCCGTGGGGCGGGTGCCATCGGGCACACTGGCCGCATCCGCCCTGCCGCAGCAACAGAACAGAACGGTCCGACCTGGGAGCACACGGTGACGACACACGAAGGTGACCAGCCCTCGGCGAGCCGCCCCCTGCTCGATCCGCTCGCGGACATCCGCGGCCCCGGCGACCCGGGCTGCGACGTCTATCTCACCGGCACCGTCTTCCTCGACATCATCTTCACCGGCCTGGACTCCGCGCCCGTCCGCGGCACCGAGTCCTGGGCCCGCGGCATGGGCTCCAGCCCCGGCGGCGTCGCCAACATGGCCACCGCGCTGGCCCGGCTGGGGCTGCGCACCTCGCTCGCCGCCGCCTTCGGCGACGACCACTACGGCGACTACTGCCGGGACGCGCTGGAGCGCGGCGAGGGCATCGACCTGTCGCTGTCCCGCACCATCCCCGGCTGGCACTCCCCGGTGACCGTCTCCATGGCGTACGAGGGCGAGCGCACGATGGTCAGCCACGGCCACGAGGCCCCGCCGCCCGAGGAGGCCGCGCCCAGCTGCCCGCCCCCGGCCCGGGCCGCCATCGCCTCCCTCGTCCCCGGCCGCCGGGAGGAGTGGGTCGCCGAGGCCGCCCGGCACGGCAGCCGGATCTTCGCGGACGTCGGCTGGGACGACACCGGCCGCTGGGACCCGGCGGACCTCGCCGACCTGGAGCACTGCGAGGCGTTCCTGCCCAACGCGGCCGAGGCGATGTGCTACACCCGCACCGAGTGCCCGCGGGCCGCCGCCCACGCGCTCGCCGACCGGGTGCCGCTCGCCGTGGTCACCCTGGGCCCGGAGGGGGCGTACGCGGTGGACGGCCGCACCGGCGAGAGCGCCGAGGTGCCCGCGATCGCCGTGGAGGCCCTGGACCCGACCGGCGCCGGGGACGTGTTCGTCGCGGGCTTCGTCACCGGCACCCTGGCCGACTGGCCGCTCGCCGACCGGCTCGCGTTCGCCGGGCTGACCGCCGCGCTGTCCGTCCAGGAGTTCGGCGGCTCGCTCTCCGCGCCCGGCTGGTGCGAGATCGGCGCCTGGTGGCAGCACGCCCGCTCCTACGACGACCAGGCCCCGAGCGCGCTGCGCCGCTACGCCTTCCTCGACCGCCTGCTGCCCACCGCCGCCCGCCCCGGGGTGCTCCGCCGGGCCGTCCCCACGATCGGTTTCCGCCGGGCGTGAACGCCCGTGCCCGGTACCAGGCACTTCCCCCGCGGCGGGCCGGTGTGACGAAGGGTATGGAGTAAAAGCACTCGGGTGTTGTCGGTGCCCCGTCGTACCCTGGTATCTCAAGGTTGTCGAGCAACGAGAACCCTTGTCGACGGAGGTAGGAGCAGGCCGCAGAGCCGAGCCCATGACGCAACCAACCACAGCACCGCAGGCGCACGCACAGTTCACGGTCCCGACCAAGCACCCGATGGTCATGGTCCTGGGATCGGGTGACTCGCTGCTGCGTGTGATTGAAAAGGCGTTCCCGTCGACCGATATCCATGTCCGGGGCAATGAAGTCAGCGCGACCGGGGACCCTGAGGAAGTCGCCCTGGTCCAGCGTCTGTTCGATGAGATGATGCTGGTGCTCCGCACCGGTCAACCGATGACGGAGGACGCGGTGGAGCGCTCCATCTCCATGCTGCGCACAGCCGAGAACGGCGAGGGCGAGGCGGCCGAGACGCCCGCCGAGGTGCTCACGCAGAACATCCTCTCCAACCGCGGCCGCACGATCCGCCCCAAGACGCTCAACCAGAAGCGCTATGTCGACGCGATAGACAAGCACACCGTCGTCTTCGGCATCGGCCCGGCCGGTACCGGCAAGACCTACCTCGCCATGGCCAAGGCGGTCCAGGCCCTGCAGTCCAAGCAGGTCAACCGGATCATCCTGACCCGCCCGGCGGTCGAGGCGGGGGAGCGGCTCGGCTTCCTGCCCGGCACGCTCTACGAGAAGATCGACCCGTATCTGCGGCCCCTGTACGACGCGCTGCACGACATGCTCGACCCCGACTCCATCCCGCGCCTGATGGCCGCGGGCACGATCGAGGTCGCCCCGCTGGCGTACATGCGCGGCCGTGCGCAGCCCGTCTTCACCAAGGTCCTCACGCCGGACGGCTGGCTTCCGATAGGCGACCTCCGGGTGGGGGACCTGGTCATCGGATCGAACGGCGAGCCGACCCCGGTTCTCGGTGTCTACCCGCAGGGTGAGAAGGACATCTACCGCGTCACCGTCCAGGACGGTTCCCGGACCCTGTGCTGCGGCGAGCACCTGTGGACCGTGCGCACCGCCTCGGACCGCCGCCGGAACAGGCCGTGGCGGGTCCTTGAGACCCGGCAAATGATCGGCAAACTGCGTGCCGCGCGTGCCCGCAGGTACGAGCTTCCGATGCTCACCGCGCCTGTGCATTTCCCGGAGCGGGAGGTCCCCATGGACCCGTACGCCCTGGGTCTGCTGCTCGGTGACGGCTGCCTGACCGGATCCACCACGCCCGCGTTCTC
>Ga0307508_10001065_pt1 | contig 31736 bp, 42 predicted proteins | sample 9_EM_MG_FD_203089 | JGI IMG/M metagenome (GOLD analysis project Ga0307508, IMG submission 203089) | Populus trichocarpa ectomycorrhiza microbial communities from riparian zone in the Pacific Northwest, United States - 9_EM | ecosystem: Host-associated > Plants > Roots > Unclassified | place...
GAACGATGAAGTCTTGTGTGTATTGTCTTGTCTTAGAGAGAAAGGCAGGAAAAGTGAAAAGTCTGAATACACGTATATGACGTGATTCTACACGTGACAAAGCTGAACGAGTGAGATATTGCAACAGGGTGTGGGCCGGACTGGATGAGTGATGGGAGACAGGATGTGGAAGAAAGGATGGGAGACTGAAAGTCGAAGTCAGGATGTCGGAGACAGGATGTGGGATCTAGATAGTACGTCATGAATGGCACCACTAGCATGATGGGCAATGGATATCCTTATAAGGAGCCATAGGAGTGTCTCTTCTTTCCTGTCCTTTCCGCACTGCTTCTGTGACTTTTCATCTCTATCCTTTTGCATTTGTCCGCTCACCACTCTCTTCCACTCTCCGTATTCGCCACTGCTGTCCGCTCTCAGTACGCACAGTCGAATTCCTTCCTACCTGCAGCCTAGCCTGCCCGGTCTTGTCACCGCCGACAAGAGAGTATTCATGTGGTGCGGTAACATATTTCTCAATATCCTGACCAGGTGTTTATGCAGCGTGGGATTTATTCCATCCGCGACGTGTAAGTGGAATGGGTCCACTTTTAGTCAGACTGCTGTACAACTAGACATATGCATCGCGGTGTAAAGATATGCAATGCATGGTATCCTATACAACGAGTGTTATTTATGCAATTTTTGCTATATGTATTTGGTGAGAAACTCTTTAACTTATGCATTTTGTATGCGGCTCGTGTACCACAGGGATAGGTCGTCGATCGTGCGGACCAATAGGTCCCCGCGCAGTCGAACGCTTCTAGCCGACCCTCCTCCGGCGACACAGCTACACATCCGTTCTTCGTGAACACGTCCGAAAGAGTATGTTATCTTCAATCATCTTCGAGGTCGAGAAAGTTGAGATCGCAGCCGCGAGTGCTCAAATCTAACTCGAGAAACGTCTGTGCGACACAGCAAGGAAGATATGGACCACCACCGACAACACCACCTCATCTTTCTAAAATCGCCAAGCCTACGATCTATTGCCTGTTCGAGTATCGACTTATAGCTTCACCACCACAAGATCCATTTCGAATATCAGCACCGGTTCAAGTGGTAACCGGCCCTGATATCATGTTCGGCAGCGCGAGCCCGGACCCCGGTCCGGGGAAGGAGGATCAGGATATCTTGAGAGAGAAGGCTAGGGAGGGAGTACGGGTTGAGAGGGAGGAGTGAGAGATAGTGAGAGAGTACCAGGTTGAAGACCTGCTGGCAGCAGCGAAGGAGGGCAAACTAGCGAAGAACGGAAAGGCCAGAGGGAAGGGAACGGGCAGCAGGGTGCAAAAGAAGGAGAGCGAGGGAGACTTCTTCAAGCGCAACAGGAAAGGAGTGATGGAGACGGGAGTGGTGGAGAAAGGAGAGGCTGGAGTGATGGAGCTGGACAACACGGACGAGGGCGGCGTGGACATGGCAGGACTGGCGAAGGAGGCCTTCGCAGGAGGATGGTGACGATGGTTCATAGATCGCATGCTTTTTTTGTTTAATCACATTCGCATACAGCCTATCTAGACTATGGAGGCGTACATCTTGTTCGTTTTCCCCGTCTGCAGTCCGCGCGGTGGTGGCACGTTGCAAGCTCCCCTCTGCCCTCCGCCCAGGGCTGTCCCAAGAAAATGAGTTGCCCACCAAGGAAATTATAAAGGAAAGGATTCCGGTCCAAGAAGAGAACAAAAGAAAGGCTACCCGTCCCCCTATTCCTCCTCGTCATCTTCGGCGGATGCCATGGAGAGGAACAGTGGTAGTTCCTCCACGGCGCCCAATTCCCCCGCGGCACCCAGCTCCTCCACTTCCGCCCCCCGCTCATCTTCCCGCTCCCGGCGCTCCCACTCAGACACCTCACTCCCACGTCGTCCTCGGGAAGGCACCAGCTTTCCCACATCCATTGCGGATAGGAAGTCCAGAAGATCCAGGGCCTTCCAGCGGCTCTCCCATTTCCTGGTCTTCTTCCGCACCTCTGCCCACAAGCCTTTCTGCTGGGCCTTCCACTCCGGACACACCTTGAAGAGATGCTCCCGAGTACGAGCCCAGTACCGTCACCACCAGCACAGCGGGGAGGGCCGGTTCCTTGTCCAATGTAGGTACTTCCCGGTAAGGCAGTGCCCCGTCATTGATCGCATGCGACCCTGTTGGATCCTGGCAATATTACATACAGAGGCCTTCGGAGGAGGGACCGTGGCAGAACAGCCCTCCATGGATAATCACTCGCGAAAGGAGGCGATTTTGAGGGGAGTGCAGGAGACCCTAGAAGAAAGGGAGTGGGGAAGCCCTGAGGACACCAACTAGGCACGCTCGGGCATAAGCCAGTCTATAACTATACCAAGCTCTTCCCTCAACCGACAAACAACACCTTACGTAACAACAACACTCCGGGCGTCATTCCTTGCTAAGTGGCGTCATCAATGCTTAGAAATCAATGCCGTGTGAAAGGCTAGCTGGTGGATGTCGCGGCGGGCTCCTTCTTATGTTTCTCCGTCTTTCCACTGAAAAACAACCGTCTGCACTTGAAAAACCTGCGAATCAATAGGGAGTAGGCAAATTTCAAAATTTACTTGGATATTTCAACTTCGAAAAATTTTAAACGCCTTTTACATGTGAAATTTTAGCAAAAACATATCTTCCTTTAAAGGGCTTCAGTTGATTACGAGCAAAATAATTAGAAATTGTCGAGTGACGAATATTTAAGGTTCGGCCTTCAGTTTCCTCCACGTAGCCGGATCATTAAGCACGGTCTTGTACTTGAGCGTGACCAGTAACTAAGGGAGCGTCACAACGGATCACTCGAGATGGAGTCCCGGGTGCGTAGATTTGCAGTAGCACTTTTGAACGCAATTGATAACCTTGGCTGTCCATCTGGTGATGTTGGCCATGAGGGGCATTTGTCCAGAGAGCACCGGCAAATGGCGGAAGATATGGTGGCGGTGATTCTCTTCTTCACTCTGCCGCCGGGCTTGTTGCGCTCCATCTTCACGATGCTTCTCGACGAAGGATGCCGAGCTCTCAAGGATCTCGCGTGTTGGCGTGGCAAGCAGCGAGTGAGCGGGAGGGATCGGCGGCTTAAGCAGCTTCAAAGGTGTGGAGTACGCAAGGGGAAGATGAGGAATTGGAAGGCGAGGAGGAGGAGTAGAGGGCGGGAGCGAAGAACCCTTCCCTTTCTTTTCTTTCTTAAGCTATCTGTCGTTACATACTCTTTCTTTATTTCGTTGATCTGGGGAAAGGCCGGGCGGGGGCAGAGGGGGTTGCCGCGGGCAATTGGCAGACTGTCTGGGTTGCGGCGGACGGCGAACAGGAAAAGGACTGTACATAATGTCGCCATGACCCAGCAGGGTCGTATGTGATCAGTGAATCATCATCACCATCACCTTCGGGACTATGGTAGGAGTTATGGACGTTACGGTGGTCAAGCCCCGGCTGACGAGGAAGAGAGCACATCTTGGGCGGAACTACCATAGTCATCTTTAATCCGCGCAGTAACCAGGAAGCCGCCCTCACCAGGGTGCTGTAAATGGTTGCAAGGCGACAGACGACGCCGGAGAGGGTCACGATCTTCACCGACGCCCAGGCTGCCTTCAAGCGCATGGGCCCCAGAGGAGCCGGCCCCCAGCCAGATGCACGTGATCTGGGCTAGGGGGCCCGTCGCGGCGCTGTGGAGGGCTGGGCTGGGCATGCTATCGAGATCTAGTGGGGCGCAACCCACATGGGTGTCCTGGGGAATGAGAATACGTAGGCCAAGCTCGTAGCAGAGGAGCCTGACGCTCGTGGGGTTTTTTCGTTTAACCATACTCGCATTCGGCCTGTCTAGGCTATGGCGGCGTGCATTTTTTATCCGTTTTTCCCGTCAGCTGTCCGCGCGGTGGCGGCACGTCGCAAGCTCCCCATTGTCCTCCACCAAGACCTTTCCCACGAAGATGTAGAGCGAACCAAGGAAACTACAAAGGAAAAGACAAACGAAAGAAACAAAGGAAAAGCGCACCCTTCCCCCTACTCCTCGTCTGCAGACGCCATGAAGTCAGGCGTGGGCAGGAACAGCGGTAATCCCCCCCGGCGCTCAGCTCCTCGGCCTCCTGCCCCTCCTCCCACTCCCACAGCTCCGCTTCCGACAGCTCACTTCCGGCGTCACTTTCTTCCAGCGGTGGCACTAGCCTTCCCCCATCCGTGGAGGAGAGGAAGTCCAGCACCGCCTGCCCACATCTCCCGTCAGCCGGCAGATCTCGAACCGTCCACCGGCTTTTCCACCTCCACGGAATCTTCTGCTGCATCTTCTATTCTAGGCAGACCTTGAAAAGGTGGTCTCTCGTTTGCGAGGGGCACTAGCACCACCAGCACTATGCGGTGGGGCGGACCTTAGCCCAGTGCAGATACTGTCCAGTGCGGCCGTGCCCTGTCTTTAGCTGGTAATACCTTGAGGCGAGCCTTTTGGGACTCTCAGCAATCGTGCCGTCCGGTTTGTAGCTTTCCGGCATTTTGTATGTCTTCCTTGAGGTCCGGCCCCCTGCCCATCGTCCGAAATCTCCCGCTTGAGGTTTGCGAGGGATCGCGGGAGCGGCACGACGGTGGAGTGGATGCGGTTCTCAGATCGAGACAGCGCACCTCGGGTGCTCCGACCCAAATCCCACGTGGCAGATCCCAGAGAAGAAGCGGGCCGAAGACCGGCGATGGGCAGGGGACCGGGTCACCAGCAAGAAGTACAACAAAGTTGCCAACCTAGCAGCGACTGAGTGAGGCGGTAGCCAGTAGCTCCAAGAGACTTGCCTCCAGTTCCAGCCAGCGGAAGACGGGTCATTGCCTCACCGGCCAGTATCTGAAATGGACGAGGAACCCAGCCGTGCGCGGCATCGCTCCCGACGGCGTCCGCCACTCTCCGCCAGATTGCGGCCCGACCATTCATACACATCGGCTGGAGCCATGATTGGTGGATGAGTGTAGATTTTGCGGCATACAAGCGATGAAACGACGACATTAAGCACGAGATTGGGGCGGGTTGCTTTGGCCTCGACACACACACCACTTCCTACATCTGTGCTCGTGCGGTTCTCGCGGCGCCACTGTGGCGCCACTGTGGCTGCCTCAATCATGGAAACGAGTCGCTGCGTGGCGCCCGGGTCCCCCCCGGACAAGGCGGTGGCTGCGCGGGGTCAGACCGGCGGTTGGGCAGGAAGGTATATACATACAATGCCAGACGAGGGAAATTTCTTCTGCATGGCTTGTGTACTTCTGTGTCTTGCTATATCTATGGATGTCGGCTACGCACGCAGCGATTAATTAGGACAAGCTGCACACCCCACGAGCGGCGATGGCCCCGCCACATCCAGCTACAGCCGAGCTTACGGTCTTCTCGTGCTGAAGATCGCCAGTCGTTGCAACTGGCGATACGGAAGTCTACAGCTTCTCCGGATGGAAGTATGCATATACAAACCTCCGCTTACCAGCTTCGCACCGTACTGCGCCGCGCCGTACAATTTCGGCGGACGTCGGGTTAAGCTATGACACTCCCGCACGAGCACCTCATCTCCCCGTCTCCCCTCACTTCCGTCCGTTGCGGTTGTCGTCTCCTTTCCCTCGGCTTGCTCCGCGTCGCCTCGCTTCCGTTGTTTCCGGAATTTTTTCTCTCCCTCTGCAACTCCAGATTCCACGCAGCCCGGCGGTCCTCTCTATACGGCACCACTTGCAAAAAGGGATTAGTAACCGCTGTGCCGGTCATCGCGAGCTGCGCTGGGTTCTCCTCCTCCTTGAAAAGCACGTACCTACGTACTACATATGCTATCTGACTGCGGCCGGGAGTCGGTAGCGGGGTTAGCATTGCGGCAAGCCACGTCCGCGTGGATTTGAGTGGTCATCTCGCAGGTACATATACACATCTTTTGTACCCGCCTGCGCCACCGAACCGCGACTCCGCCGACAGTTGGGATCCGCATCGTGGGATATGGCGTGCTCACCGTGGTTCCCGATAAGCAGCGGGAAAACCGTCTCGGCCGACTCGAGAGGTTCGCTCGCGGCGTGTAGGCGGCGGCGTCGCTGTACATATCTATGTAGAGTACATATCTCCGAAGAACAATAAAGGGGGAGCCGGGGCATCGCCACCGGCACTTCCCGATGTGGTCAAAACTCGACGACAGCGCGCGTTCCTCTTTTTTTTCTTTTTTTCGCCTTTTCGCCTTTTCTTTTTCGACCGTTTCGGATTTTTCTCCCCGTGCCTGCATATGTAGACGGAAAAGGTATCCCCAATTATAATTCAATGTCGCGCCTGTACCTGCGTCGAGATGATGCAGCCCTCCGGAGAGATTTCTACCGAGCGCGCGTCCGAAGACGAGCGCCGTCGTCATCATCATCATCAGCGGCCACCTGCCATCCCCCCCGGGTGGAGGTGGCGGATGCTCCTCGCGATGCGAACAGCTGGAAGGCGAATAGCGCGATCGAGACGACGGATTGGCCGAGCGCGTGATTGAAGGGCAGGCGGGGAGAATGCGAGTGAGGCCAGACACCGCGGGCTGCCCGGTCGCGTCCCCCGCGGCCAGCACCGAGCGTGACGGGACGTCCACGACATGCGAGCAAGCAGGAGTTCTGCCCGCTGAACGCACAGCCGGCGTGGCGAACAACAAGCTGCGTCGCTCCTGGAAACGACGATAAATATGAAACGCCGGCGTGCTCGTACCTGCTTCTGCCCCTATCGCGCATGCGGCTTATTTATGGCTGGCCCCAGACCGCTTTGCGGCGCAATCTCTGCACTTCCCCGTATCCCACGACGGCAGGCGGCACTTCGGCGCAGCGCGAACGTACGATTCGCTGCCTGCGCAGAACACCACGGAGTGGCTGGTGGCGCGGCGACGGCTGCACACGCCGCTTGCAGCAGGTTACATCGCGACCGGCGAGCAGGAAGGCCAGGCACGATGCGGCGACCAGGGACTGGAAAAGTGGAAGGGTCGACGGCAGGGGTCAGGGCTGCTAATCACCTGTCTGCTTGCCGTCGCCCGCAAACCACCGCATACTTTAGAAGGCACAATGTCCCCTTCTCTTCTCCTGCCCCTCCTCGTCCGCTCTCGCTCGCGCTGCTGCAGTCAAAGCCTCTGGAATTTCGCTCGTTCAACATTCCTTCCTTCGGTCTTGAATCTCGTCCCGCCCTCCGGCCCCACTCTCGTTCCTGAACTGTCAGCATCGCTCTCAACTTCCCCCGCAAACAACTCCAACACCTCCCATCAACACAGCCACAGCCCACTACCCTATCAACAATCCTTCTCCGGCAATACCCAGCATGCAGATGCTCGCTTTCTCAACGCTGCTGACCCTGATGGTCGGCTCGGTCGCTGCGCACTCGTGGCTCGAGTGTGTTGACACCGTCGTCAAGAACAAGGACTACGCAAAGGCGCACCCCAGCTCCGAACTGTAAGCGCTTCGTTGGCACTCCTCCACTTCCTCGCGCTGACGCCGCACAGCAAGCAGACCTGCAAAGGCTTCCCCCGCAACAAGGTCCACAACGGTGACTGGATCGCCGAGTCCTCCTACTACTCTTACAACTTCAACACCGAGTACGCCTGTCGGGAGGGCCAGCGTGCTCCCGGCCAGGCGCCTGGCGCCCCCATGGCCACTGCGTCGCCCGGCGACACGTTGCTGATGCGCTTCTGGGGCAACGGCCACAGTCGCTGGGACATTGGCTCGCCCAACCACCGTGATCCCGGCCTCGTCCGTATCTTCTGGGCAGGCAAGCCCGAGACCGAGATCGTGAAAGCCGTCGACCTGACCGAGGAGTACTGGATCCCCGGCGCCCAGGGCAATTTCAGCGGCGATGCCGTCACCGAAATCACCAACGGCGGCAAGAACATGAACGAGAAGGCCAACTACTTTACCTTCACCCTGCCCGAGAAGATCCAGAACGGCCGCCACATGATGGTTTGGGCGTGGGCGTGGAAGGCGAGCCTGGTCGACGGTGAGAAGGGCGACCCCAACGTCTACGATGCCAGCTGGGACAACGCCTGGGGCACGTGCTTCGACATCCAGATCGAGAACTCGAGCTACAAGGGTGCGCCATCCTGCCTCTTCCTTTCTCCCCCCCCCGACTGCGCCTGCTAACATCCGCACAGAGAAGGCCAACACCGACATCCTGTGCAACAAGCCGGGCTACAGCAAGGAGTCGGCGACCAGGAAGACGGCCAGTGCCACGTGCTCCCAGACGTGCTACAAGGGCGGCATGGTGCGCAACGACATGAAGTGCACTGGCTCCGGCTGCCCGCCGTGCTGGTACAAGAACGCTGACCATGTGACGTGCTACGACTACGACTCGGCTGGCAAGTGCCCCTTCGCCGGTGCCTTCGACTGCAAGACGGGCTCGTACGCGGCCACCAAGCGCGACGTGCTCAGCCAGCACCGCAAGCACCGCCGCCACAACCGCAAGAACTAGGAGCTGCCATCACGGAAATAGAAATGAAATCGTAACCGGATTATATTTTCTTTTTGGGGGGTGTTTCATTTTTATCTTGTCAGGGGAGTTTGATTTGTTCGGGGACATCTCGCAAAGGGAAATCTGCGGTATTTTTCTTTCTTTTTCAATTCTTGTGTACTTTTTTTTTCTCCGGTTCGGAATTGACTGTTTTTTCTCTCTTATTGAACTTTCTCAAGTGATTCCATCAATGAGGCCTGGCGGGAAACGACATCTTTTTTCCGGATTTTTTATTTTTTTTGGTCCGTCTTGTGTATGCGTATATACAGATATTTCTAGTGCGCAAAAGATCAGAGGAGAAAGAAGAAAAAAGACGGTGTGTAATATGGAATTCACGATCGCTGTCATCCATTTCGACATGAAGACAAAGCAAAAAACCGTTGCAATCGCCGCCACGAACTATGATATGTACCAACCGCAAAAGCCACATCCGCCCCCCCCGGTCCATTCCACGGAGCGATCTCGGGGAGAAAAAAACATCAAGTCAGATTCGCGAGCGAGAGGGGCAAAACACAAACACACCGCGTGCGATAAAATTGCACATTCGCGATGGCGGTGGCGCTGGGGGGAGCCCCCCCCCTTTGTGAGCAAATTCCGCAGCCGACAGGGGTGCAGGACCAATCTCCGGAACATATCTACGCTATGTAACCAGCAAGGGGACGCCCTACGTATGTACTAGTACGCGACGTGGAAGGAGGAGGGGTGGGATACGCATAGAATATATCTACATATGTAAGGGCAGACGGTCGGAATTCACGCCGCCTCACGCGGACAGCAGATGGGAAACCTGGATGAAAAGTGCGCCGCCAGAGTCTAGTAAGTACTAACTAAGGCTGTATGCGAGTATGAATACATAAACAAAAAACAAACGGTCGGAATTCGCAGGCGAAGCGTGGAACCGCGTCCCCCCTTCCCCCCTGGAGAGGCGTCGCTCGCTGCGGATACGCGTGCAAAGGACCATCGTTCCACAGTGCATGCAATATCCGTTGAAACGAAACAAAACGCGAGATTGCTTGCGCCCCGACGTTGCTATACGAACATAGCGGTCGGATATAACTAGCGTCCGCCTCGGGGGAAACACAGGTACATAGGTGCCGTGAACAGCGGTCTCAAAGTGCCGCACGCGGTGACTGCACGAAGGCAGCCGCCGAGGACGTTGCTATTCGTGCGTGTGCATGGCCACGCGTGGTCCACGGGCGGTACTGGCAGGGCGCTTGCTGCCCAGTCCTGTACCTCCCCGGCTGTTGGATGTCGCAAGTTCAGCCCCCGTCCAGTTCCCCCGTCTCAATTGCCACTTCCCCCAGGAATCCCGCTCGAAGTTGGCTAGACTGCGCAAACGCCGTCTCGAGGCCGGACCAGTTGCCGTCGCGTCGGCGACGTCTGAGATGGCGCGTGTATTCCGTGCGCCAACCCGGCAGCTATGTAGCGTCGAGGTTCGCGCCGGGTCGGAAGTTGTTTGCCGGCTCCGGCGGTCCGTGCGCTGAAACGCGGTCGAACCGCTACCGCTGCTGACAAGCGCGCGGGAGATATGGATGTTCTGCCGACACCGCCGCTGCATCCCGAATCAGCCCGTTGCCGACATCAGCGGTATGGATTCCGGACTCGACCGCTGTCAGCAACTCTCCCAGGAAGTCGGCAGTCTGTCGGACATCATCCACTCCGCTACCGACCATCGACATCTCTTCGAAGCAGCCTGCGGCGGTGGCGACGAGAACCGCCGTACCCAGGCCCTGCGCGCCGCGACTGACCTCCTCTCTCCCGGCAGACAGCAGAGGAGAAGGCCGCTGCACGGGGAACGTTGTGGACGCGGTTCGGACCTTCCCTCTTTCGCATCCCGTTTCTATCACATCTTGTTCCGGCAGCTTTGATGGTTTTTCTGCGATGGCTGCTGTCACCCGTAGCTACGTTGAGGGTTCTCTTGTGCTCGCACCAGATAACCACCCTTGCGAAAAAGCGGGGGTTGAAATAAATACGATTTCGTCTTTCACAGTGTCCTTTCCGCCGTCTTTTTGCGTTCGCACTCACGGATGGGAGGCCCCTTGTGCCTAGATGTATGTGTGTCCGACCCTTCGCCAAGTCCGTCATCGCTCATCACTCCGCTGGCGCTCAGTCTTTCGTAATTTATCCCTCGGTCCTTAGCCATCGCAGATCGAGCTTCTTCCGTGGGGTCTCCCGCATCACCGTCGCGTCCTTTTGGTTGCGAACACAGGTGGCTATCGCTTACGTGCACGAGAATCGGATTGCAGTTGGAGCAAGCGGTTGGCGTCTTCCACAGTCGGCGACGGCGATCTTAGTACCTCCCAGCAGCTGTATTTCTGGCAGCGGGTTCGGCTTCTTCTTCTTCTCCAAGCACGATTTTGAGGGCATTCATGACTCGAAGGATTACGGTAGCATCACCCCTTCACTCCAGTACATAGTTGGTGTCGTCTAATTTCTTGATGGCTCCGTACTTCGACATAACTACAGTAGATCTTGGCGAATACATATTTATGACGTGACTCTACATGACACAGCAGAACGACTGAGATATTTCAACTGGAGCGGTCCGCGCATCGCGAGTGATGTCTGATGTAAGCCCAAAGCCTTTACTAGCGCCTTACCGCTCTCTTTTCTTCTCCTTTTCCGCTATTCCTGTCTTGGGTCTAACTGCTCAGCAGCACCTCGTCGCTACCCTCGTCGCCATCCTACTCACCACCAACTTCCTCATCGCCGCATTCCTCATCGCCATCGTACTCAGAGCCGCGTGAGACTTGTTGCCATTCTGCTCGCCGCCATCTACTCTCCCTGTCTTACTCGCAATCGCACTCGTCGCGTTGTACTGATCACGTGCTCCTCGCGTTGTGCTCGCTGTCATCATCACACCAGTCGCCTTACTCGCCATCATCCTAGTCGTGTCTTCCTCGTCGCGTCGCGTTAGCAAGCCTATTTCTGACACGCTCAGAGCTGTGTCAGCCACTCAAGAATAGTCGGTGAGCGCGACGATGGATACAGCGGTGGACGCGATGATGGCTTCTCTCGCTGGATGCTATTGGTGAGATGTACCATATAGAGCTGCAAACTAGAGCAAATGGAAAGAACGTCAAGAACAGAGTTGTACCTGTCAGGTGTTCTTTCCACTATGTTGCTGGGATACGCCGTGATACCTAGATCAGGGCGAATGTACACATTGTCCGTTCCCGTCCGCAGTCCGCCCGGAGGCAGCTCATTGCAAGCTCCCCTCTGCCCACCGCCCAGGCGTGTCCCAAATATCGAGCTGCGGTTGAGCTACGCAGTACCAAGGAATCACGGCGGTTGTTGGTGATGATTTATTGATCGCATGCGACCCTATCGGATCATGGCGATACTATATATTGTCGTTTCCCGTTCGCCGTCCGCCGCGACCTCATACGGCCCGCCGGCAGCCCGTGGCAACCCCCTCTGCCTCCACATGGCCTGACCCGATGAGAAGGAAAGATAGAACTGAAAACACCGCAGAAAGGAATCACGGCGGGCGGCGCCATCGAGTGATCGGGGCTGGTGACATACATGATGCTGGCAGAGCGTCATTACAGCAGTAAAGCTCAGCAGCACAACTCAGTAACGGGCGCTACATGCTGGGAACTAGTGTTACGAGCGTTAGTGCTGGGAACGAGCGACGCTGGACGACAGACACTAGGACGAGTGATGCCGGGAACGAGCGCCCTACAGCGAGAACGGGCATGAGTGCGAACGGGCGAATCAACGTATCTGTAACGTTGGGAAAAACAATGTTGGCATTTTCACATAAGCAGAAACAACACCCGTGGCTCATGACAATTAAAATACTCGATCCAACATTCAAACGTTAAGTTTTGATTTCAGGCATCAACACGTTTGCCTTTTGGGCATGAGTTGAAATTTCAGATTATAGGCAAGTGGTGTCTATTTTGACTAGGTGTTCAGAAAATGGAGTGTTCGTATAACTGTTTTCTGACTGTATATTTTATACTCTTTTACTCAAGAGTATGTATATTTAAGCAACGGTATTTTCACCCCGACTCTAAATGAGAAAAACAGGCAAAAAAAAGGTAAAAAAGAAAGGTAAGAGAAGAAGAAGATCTAGTCGATAGATATACAACTTGGAATGGAAGTATAAACTGGAAAAAGAAAGATACCAATAACTCCCCCAATCCCAGACAGCCAACTACCCGCCGGCTCCATCCGCCGCCCTTGGTCTTCTCAGTGGCGCCGGTATCACCACTGCTGATCCGGGTGGCGGCTGTGGCGCATGTGGTGCCGGTGCAGGCGCAATCTCGGCTCCTGGTGTCCACGGTACACCTCTCCAAAATTCTCCCTCCGGCTGTCCGCCGAGCTCCCCCTGAGTTCTCCGTCGTTTCGGCGGCGGAATGATGGTTACAGGCAGCGCTGGCGGCGGCCGTGGCGGCGCCGAGGGCCTGGTGGCTCGTAAGCGGGCAGTGGTCCGCTCGATTGCTCTGGAAAACACGTCTTTGCGGGGGAGACGCCAATTCCTGCTCGCTGTCACGGTCGGTGGCGGCGCGGAGGGGGTTGGATTGATGGGAGGATCCGACGGAGGCAGCGTTGACGGGGACGAGTAGCCGGAGAGGTTATTGGTGGTGGCCGATATCTCCGACGGGCTAGAGGAGCGATCCGTCGACGTCAACTGTCGAACATTCACCTCGTATCTGGTGCTGTCACTGGCGGCGGTAGTGGTCGGGGCGTAACGCGAGTTACGCCGGCGCGGCGGCGGCGGCGGTGGCGCTGGCGGAGACGTCCCGCCGCCTCCGCGTCCCCCGATGAAGCGGAGGTCTTCGTCTTCATCGTACACCTCGCGGCCGAGAACGCCGCCCTTGTTCTCTTCGCGCTCCAGGCCTTCGATGCGGTCGACCCACTCCCACACGACGACACTGGACGCCGCCGCGCCCACCCAGCGTATGTAGTCCCCCCATCCAGCGAGGTCCTTCTGGGCGATATCGACAATGAAGAAGACGAGCGGGGTCAGGATCGAGGCGATCGAGAGGATTGCGACGAGAAAGATGCTGCGTCCGCCGTACTTCTTCGTTCCGGGGGACGGCGGCGAGAACAGGCGGTGGGGGTACATGTACGAGTACCTCCGCTTCGCGATCGAGTAGTAGATCACGCAGCCGGCGTACAACGTGCTGCAGCAGATCTGGAACAGGTACGAAAGCGCCGGGATCGCGTCGAGGAACGAGTCGGTCGAGGCCATGGGGGAGACGAAGGCCTGGAGGACCGAGAAGAGCGTGTCGAGTAGGATCAGAGCGAAGCCGGCCCATTTGATGACGACCTTCTCGCGTTGCCGGGGGAAGAGTCGGATCAACGTCTGGACCTGGGCGAGCCACAGGAAGAGGTCGCTGATGATCCGGCCGACCTTGAGGTGAATGCCAGCCACGACGCGAGACCGCACTTCACGCGCTTCGTTGGTGAGACTGTAGATAGAGGACCCGACGAGACTGTATTCGTGCCGTAGGACGTCGGTGGTCTCGGCGAAGGCGATGGTCAGACAGATGCAGACGGCGAGGGTGGCGACCTTCTGGAGCCAGGGACGCTCGTGCGGAGGGTTCGGCAAGAAGAGCAGCAGGAGCAGAACGTAGGCGAGGGTGGAGGTGGCGGCGATGGAGTAGGCCATCGGGATGGTGCTCGCGTAGAAGGGATCGCGCAGATCGGCGGTCGACACGGAGAAGCCGTCATCGTGGGGGGTGGTGGGAGTGGCTTGCGAGGTGTAACAGGCGGGGGTGGCGGCGACCTCGGCGGTCAGGACAGTGGTGGTACTTTCCAGTGAGAGCGTCAGGCCGGCGGAGAGGAAGAACGGCGTGCACGATGGCGGCAAGGGGATCCGCGCGTTTGTTGTTGGGGCACGCCAGTTCTGTCGCGGCATGTGGGGCATCGAGGGGAGGCTCCGGTGGAGGGGGACGGCGGGAGATTACGAAGAGGAGCGATGGCGGCGCATCGAGGGTGGTGGCCAATCTGGCGGGGGATGCGCAGGCGTGGAGCGAGGAGAGGGACCGAGCCGTTGCGTAACAGTGGCGGTAGTTTCGCTATCTAGAGCAGAGTCGTCGTATCGTGGTTTCGTTTGGGTCGTCGTGCGAGGAAATGCATAGATGGTCTCGAAAGGGGTTGTCAGCGCCGTGTGAGCCAGGGATGCGGATGGCTGTCTGCTCACCTTTCTCTTCAAGATCCAGCAACCGACCAGTCAAGACAAAGCGTATTATGCGGCTGCGAGAAGACATGACGCCAGCGACCAGGCGGCTGGGACACGACGCCGAGGACTCAGGTGCGGCTACATACTCCACCAGCAGATCTCGCCGTCAGAATTTACAATTTCACTTCTCCTCGGATAGCGGTTGACTTGGTGCCTCGCTTATCCAGCCCTTTTCCACGTTTCTTTGTAAGTTTCTTTTGTCTTTTCCGTTTCGCTCATGAGTAAACCGCCAAGCTGTGCTCAATCGTTATGTCTCAAAAGTGCGTATCCGTGTAATGCAGATACAAAGTATCTAGAGTAGGTAGTTATCCGATTCAAAACTCGAAAGCTTGACTATTTCCGGTTGATTGATTCGCGAGGCGGCAGGTACATATATAAATACGATATGACAGATTGGCGATGGGCGCGCAGGTCAGAGTTAGGGGACACGCAAAAACCAGTTTTCAAGAGAAATCATCGCGGAACACAGCTGAAAAGCCTATCGCGCTCCATGTCGCCTGTGAAGAAGAGGGGAAAAGAAAGATGTACAAATTTGACTCCACCATACAGATACCTAGCCACCCGTATTTAGTGTTTTTTTTTGTTTTTGTTTTTTGCATTTCTCGATGCGTAGATCCGTGAAATAATCTAATTGCACTAAACGGTCGGATGATGAGACATATCTATTTGGCGGGACGGTTGACATCGACGGTGCCCTTCAGCTTGGCCGAGTCGTGGACACCTTCGCCCTTCTTGCTGATGGCGTCACCGCGCGGCTCGTGGAGGACCTTTCGATGCGCCGTCAGCACCGCAAAAACTCACGAAGGAAGGGTGGCAGTAGTCGGACATACCGCGTGCCAGGTATCATCATTCGAGATTCCTTGCTGCTTTCCGCTCATCGTTCCGGAGCCACCAGCGTTCTTCATGGCGGTGTCACCGGGATCGATCTCCTGGGGGTTGGCCGACGTCTTCTTTCCCTCCTTCTCCTCCTCCTCCTCGGCCGTCTTGTTCTTGTCCGTTCCGTCAGCCGCGCCCTTCTTGATGGCAGACGCCTTCTCCTCGGCACTGTCCTCGGCCACCTCGTCTTTGTCCTTGTCCGTTCCGTCAGCCGTGCCCTTCTGGATGGCAAGCACCTTCTCCTCGGCACTGTCCTTGACGTCTTCTGCCTTATCCTTCACTTTACCGGCGTACTCGGAGGCTTTCTCGCCAGCCCTACCGATGGTAGCCTTCACGACGCCAGTAGCTTCCTGGGTCTCGTCCTCGGCCCGCTCCTTAGCCGACTCGAGCTTGCCCGAGCCGCCCCCATCCATACCCGCATCCTCCTCCTCTTCTGGAGGCCGGGCCTTCTTGTCCGTCGGCAGCTGGAGCTTTCCGTGATGGCCCGACGGCTCGGTTTGTACACCGGGGCCAGCACTGGTGGAAGCAGTGTCCGTCTTCTTATGGGGGTCGGAATGATGCGGTGTTGGCGAGCCGGAGGAGAGGAGGTAGTAACTCTGTAAGTATACACGTCAGCACCGAGTTTTCGGGAAACTTCGGTTACTGTCTGTGGCATAAGGGGAAGACGGTGCGAATGAGAGAGTGGAAGAGAGGAACATACGGCCGGCACGGTGAATACGATGGCACCGATCAGCCAGGGAATGTCGCTCGAGGTGCCCGTCGGGTGGCCGTGGGAGGAGGCATAACTGCGGACTGGAATTGTCGTGAAGGTCGCTGCTCTGCGGGAGAGCGTGCGCAGTGCCCGCGTGCGAACGGCGAACATAATGTCGTGTGCAAGGGATGGGTTTGTGGGAACAGGTCAATTGGAGTTGATTGAGGGAAACGATGGGGATGGGGATGGGGTGAGGGAAAAGGGAAACAGGAGAGGATTGGGAGCGTCGGGAAGGGGGATGGGAAACGTAAACTCTGCCGAAATGGATGAGGTCACAGCATGCTGGTAACCAAGTACATATGTTTGTAGCGAAAAAGTGTGGCTTGCGGGTTAGCTGCGCCACTGATGTCATCTCCGATTGTGGGGTGTGGATCACGTGAACTTAACATTGCTCTGCATTTCGTGAGGTGAAGAGAGCTTAGAATGACATATACCAACCCCCAGTCAGTCTGATACTTTCACCAACTCTTTCTGGTGACCGATCGGTGCCATTAAGCATCTTAGATAGCTCTCGATTGGGTTGCCGTTTGTTCTTGAAGTTGATTGCTCTTTTACCCAACTGATCCGTCCACCCCGCATGACGGTGCGGCTCTGAGTTTCCCGTTTGCCACATCTCCCCTTCACCCCTACTTAACTCCCACCATCCGTCCTCATTCACACTCAACACCGCCACCTCTACGACCGTAACCTCATCCACCTCATCAATCCCACAGCTACGCGAACGGAAGGCTGTCTACCTTCTAGCAGCGATAAGTTCCCGCTACGGTGGCAGCTTCAATTGCCGCTCGACCCCGCGTTGTTACAACATAATCTCCAACACATATCCTCGTCTTCACAATGTCGACTCCCACCACATTCACGATTCAGAGCCTTCTGGAGAAGATGTCCAATCCGGACAGCGACTTCCGCTTTATGTCCCTAAGCGACTTGTTGACGATGCTCACGCAAAACATGAACTTCAGTCAAACCGACTTGAGCGTCATGAATAGGCTCACAGACGCCGTCGTTAAAGCTCTGGACGATCCAAATGGTGAGGTGCAGAACCTTGCGGTGCAATGGTACGCATTCTCATCCCATTACGCGTGACGTTTCTGGAAACTAATGATCAATCGGCAAAGTTTGGGACCTCTCGCGCTCAAAATCAAAGACCATCAAATCGGTCCGCTTATCGATCGACTTGTCACGTTGTCGATGACTTCAGAAGATCCTTCGATCCCTTCCACTGCGCTTCGGGCCATCATCACGAACCTCCCGCGTCCTCCGACCTCGCCAACGCTGAAGCCCGGGTCGACGGCTGCGCTACACCAGGTTCAAACCCCCTTACCTGGCGTCATGCCCAGGTCCGAGGCGGCACAGCATGCGATCTTCGTCTCGATCAACACCGTGCAGAAGACTTTGATACCCAAGTTGGTGACGCTGCTGAAGCCAGTCGACGGGGGGGAAGAGAAGACTAAAGTTGGCGCCACGCTGGATAGTGTGGATCTACTGCTCGAAACGATACGGTGCTTTGGTGTCATCATGACTAGTGCGGAGGTGGAAAAGTTGCAGGGCGTGGTCATGAATCTCGTGCAGAACGAGAGGACAAGCCCGGTGATCAAGAAGAGAGCGGTTACGGCGTTGAGTCTGCTCTGCGTCTATGCTCCGGACGAATTGTTTTCCTCCTTCATAAGCCACCTTGTTGGATCCTTCAGGGTAGAGAGTACGCACGTCAGACCTGGTCGCCTGAAGCTGTTGATATCGGTTACTGGTTCCCTAGCTCGCGGAGTCCCTCAACGGTTCGGTCCATACTTGAAGACGCTGTGCCCATTCATCCTCTCGGTAGTTGACGGACGGGACTTGGAGGACCGTGATCCGGGAGACGAGCCCGATATGGAGATGGATGAGGTTCGCGAGGCAGCGCTTGTGGCGCTGGATAGTTTCCAGAGCTGTTGCACCGAAGAAATGAAGCCGTTCACGGACGACCTCCTGAAAGCTGGCACCCTTTTCCTGAAGTACGACCCCAACTACGCCGATCCTGGCGATGACGATGAATGTGACGAGGAATTGAGCTATCCTGCGGATGGAGATGATGACGGTAGCGATCCCGGCGGAAGCGACAAGGAGGAGGACGACGCGTTCGAAGACGATGGAGACTTCTCGGACGAAGACGACGTCTCGTGGAAGGTCCGTCGATGCGCGGCAAAGTTGTTGTCGACTGTTGTCTCTACCAGAGCCAGTGATTTGATCCGTGGTTCTCGTGAGGGAGGCGGATTGGCGTACAAGAAGGTTGCACCGGTACTCATCGATCGATTCCATGAACGCGAAGAGAACGTGCGACTCGAGGTCCTCGCTGCGGCTACCGTTTTGGTGAAGAAGACGGGTGAAATTGCGGATGGCATCGTTACTTGCGGGCCAGCTCATTCGAGTGCTGCCAGCATGATGGCCCCGCCCCGCAAGAAGAGACGTGGATCGAACGCTTCGATGATGGATACCGATCCGGCCCCAGTTGCGCCGTTGGTGGATGAGCATGGCGTTAGGGACAGTCTTCTCCAGCTAGTCCCCCGCCTGTCCAAGTCCGTGGGAAAACTTCTGAATAAAAAGTCCATCACCCTCCCAACCAAACAGGCGGGCATCGTTTTACTCTCGGAAACCGTCTCGGTTCTGCACGGAAAGTTTGAGAATACGCTACACATTTTCATCAATGCCCTCATCGATGCTGCAGGCAATGCTCTGGCTTCTGGTGGTAACGTTGTCGTGGCGTCTGCGCCTGGCGGAAGCGCTGCTACTGCTACTGGTGCCAGCGTCCGGATCGAGGTCCTCCGTCTCTTGTCCAAAATTTTCGAGAACCACCCTCTCAAAGTCGTCGACCCCTACCTGAGGGGCATTATTAAGGCTGTCTGCGCTGCCGTCAACGAGACATCCTATAAGGTTTCTTTCGAGGCTCTCGGGACCGTCGTAGCGGCCACTAAACTACTCTCTACGCCCGGAGCTCCCGCTTTCCACAAACATTTCGCGAGATTGTACGATGCGGTGATCAAGAAGGTCGAGAACAGCGACATGGATATCGAGGTTCGTGAGAAAGCCATCATCACCATGAGTGTCATACTCAACAGAACTACCGGCATGCCGGACTCTCTCCCAATCCCACACCGCCGTCACGCTCTCAATGTCCTGCTTGAACGCTTGAGGAACGAGACCACCAGAATCAGTGCCGCCCGCGCTACCAATAACGTCGCTAGGTCTGCCGGCGAAGATCGCTCCATCGACAAGCATTGGGTTCGCAAGGTCGTCGTCGAGCTCAGCGCCCAGCTCCGGAAGTCGAATCGGACCCTTCGCGCCGTGAGTCTGATCGCTCTCGAGAGTATCGTTACAAATCCCTCTCTGATACGTCATCTGAACGTTGCCAGCAGGGACGATTTGGTCGGTACGCTCACGCCTTTGTTCGTTGTGGGGGATATGCAGCTCCTTGCTCTGGCCCTCTCCGTCGTGTCGTGCGCGATCACCAGCCCGCACGGCATCACCGCCCCCACTGAGGTCATCGATGGCATCTGCAGCCTGGTCAAGTTCCCTCTCGGGTCTGGACTGGTTCTCGAGAACCTGCTGCGCCTGGTCGGAACGATCGGAGAGGAGGATCGGTTGGGCAAGCGCAGGCTCATGGATGGGCTCCTTAAGAAGGTCGGTGTGACGGGAGATATGAGTGTCATTGGCAAGGTCATCGCACAACTGCTTGTTTGCGGAGGCGGCGACAAGGGAGGGTTCAGCGTGGGTGTCAAGGACTTTGTTGAGGAGTTCGAGACTGCGCGGGATTCCGGTCGCAAGTGTCTCGGACTGATCGTTCTGGGGGAAATCGGCCTCCGCATGGGCAAGAGCTTCAAGGTGTCGCCCCAGAAGTTTCTGAAGCAGCTCGGAGACGAGTCGGAGAACGTGCCGATTGTGGCTGCTGTGGCGTTGGGTCTCGCCGCGGCCGGCAACGTCGACAAGTTTGTGCCCGCCATCATGAAGAGGCTGCAGGACGGAAACGACAGTTATCTCCTGGTTCACTCGCTCAAGGAGGTAATCACCCATTCGTCGGTGGAAAATCTGAAGTCATACACCGACGATATGTGGAACACGCTACTTTCTACTGCCGTGACGAACGATGACGCGAAGGCTGTCGCCGCCGAGTGTGTTGGCCGGCTGATCCTGCTGGACCCGTACTCGTTCCTGCCCGTGCTGCAGAGACACATGAGCTCTCGCGAGGCTGTTGTGCGAGGCTTGGTAATCTCAGCGCTGCGTTACACTTTTACGGATAATAGTGCCGAATACGACGAGCTGCTCCGCTCGATCTTGGTCGACTTCCTTGATAAGATGCTTCAAGACTCGGAACTCGACAACCGACGGCTCGCACTCACGACCTTCAATAGTGCAGCTACCAACAAGAGCTACCTCCTCACCGGCCCGGGCATGAAGCAACTCCTGCCGCTTGTCTATTCAGAATCTGTCATCAAGCCCGAGCTCGTCCGCGAGATCCAGATGGGGCCGTTTCGCCACCGCATCGACGACGGCCTGGAGGTGCGCAAATCGGCGTACGAGACGCTCTACGCGTTGCTGGAGACGTCGTTCCATAACATCGAGTTGGACGTCTACTTCTCGCGCGTGATCGCTGGCATCGGCGACGACCACGACATCCGCGCGCTCGCGAATTTGATGCTCGCAAAGCTCGCGGTCCTGGCCAAGGATGAGACGGTGAAGAGGCTGGATGTCATCGCCGAAACGCTCAGTAAGGTTCTAATGGAGAAGACGAAGGACACCGCGGTCAAGCAGGAGTTGGAGCGTCACGCTGAAGGTGTCAGGGGGGTCGTCAAGATGGCGGTCGTCGTGCACAGGGAGGTCGGGGCCGAGAGGGGAAGCCCCAGGTGGAAGGTGTTCTGGGAATGGATGTGCACCGGCTGGACGGTGCTTGTCAACGAGAACGCGAAGAACCACTAAAGTTTTTGGTTTGAGATGCGATACGATGCAATTTGATCATGATTTCTGGGCTGCTCCGTTGTGTGTTTTTATTCACGTTCTTGCAACACCTGGTTAGCTGGGGTACTTTACACCTAGTGCAGCACTGTTCTTTTATTTCTCCACATGCAATCAGTCATCCGGATTTCTAGATTGAGAAGCGATACGATGCCATTTAATCATGATTTGTGAGCATCACTTGTGTGTTTTCGTTGACGATCTTGGTTGTACCTACAGTCGCAAAAATGGGGTATACATGTGTCTCACCGCCGGATTGAGATGCAATTTTAGTTCGAAGCTTGAATTTGAGCACTATTCGGTTTTAGAATTAGTACTTTTAAGAATGTGTTCAGTGAAAGAAACCGTACTTCCATTTGTATCAGGTGTTGTTGTCAAGATTACGACATGATGTATAACTTTCGGTGGCAAACTGAAGGTTGGGTGGCAAATTGAGGAAAAAAGGTCGGAAAAGGTTCTTTGATTTTACAGAATATCCGAGTAGGAGGATAAGGAACTTCTTGAGAATCTTTTATCGAATATGCGCGAAAGGTTTGATGAGTTTTGAGCAAGGGCTCATAACCTGTCAATAGGAGTGAAGTGGAGATGTGATGGTTGTCTTCATGTGACGGTGACGCCACTGCCTATATCTATAGCAGTGGTCACGAGGACTGACTAAGCATACACTACAACACACTCTACACACCTTCTTCAACCGCTGGAGGTCGGTCTTTTCACACCTTTGCAAAGGGCGTACAGCAGGGTGGTTGAAGACTACTTTCTGGCGACGGGTGTCGGCATCAGTCATCGAAAATTTCTCACCCTCTACAAGAAGGCCAGGGAGCGAGCGTATACGAAAGCCAACATTGAGAGTGCCTTCCGGAAGGCCGGTATTGTCCCACTGAACCCGCGCGCTCTACTCTGCACCACCGAGTTAGGGGAGAATGAGAAAGAGTCGATAGAGGAGAAGTGATGGTCAGTTAAAGCCGGATCTCAAACTCATGTCGTGCTTGGCCTGCCGACCTCGTTTTGCTGTGAATCCCTCGGCGGGACGTATTTTCCGGGCCCTTCCGGTGCTTTCCGGACACGTCCACGGGCATCTCGGCACCGTTCAACATTTTCGGTCTCGGCATCTCGGCATCTCGGCATCTCGGCGTGCACGCCGTATAAATAGCCGGTGCCCCCCCGCTCCCACCCCGTTCTCTCCATCCATCCTCCACAAACGTCCCACCGGCCGACCACTGCGGATCGACGCAGACCAATAGGTCTGTCGATCGTGCGGACCAATAGGTCCCCGTGCAGTCGATAGCCCCTCGACGATGCCCCCTCCTGCGAGCACCACCACACATCCATTCTTCGTGAACACGGCCGAAGGAAAAGTATGTTATCTTCGATCTCCAGCTCAATCATTTCCCACTAACTGGTAACGTGCTAGCCTCGAGTCCGCTGCTCCCAGAAGACCTCGCCCAACCCGCCCCCAGGGATAGTTACCACCCATCCGGCAGTCCGAGACCAAAAGCAGGGAAAATAGCCGCTTCTTACGAGGAAGAGACCGAAGAGACCGAAGAGGGGTATGCGAAAGCGGTGGGGTTTATGGAAGAGTTCGGTGACAAGGAGGCTGATAACGAGGAGGAGGCGATGGCATGCATTCGAGCCGGACTGGAGGGTTGCAAGCTGGCTCTATGGATGCTTAGCGATGTGATGGAATATAGGGATTGATAGAGATGAAGATTGTGATTGGATTAAAGATATATGGTCGTAGGTAGAATACTCTCTCTAATGCAACGGACTTGAGCGACTTTTTTTTTGTCTAATCATACTCGCATTCAACTTTCATATGCAGACTATTCGCGGTACGCGCGATGGCGGCACGTTGCAAGCTCTCCTTTGCCCTCTGCCTTGGCTTGTCTTAAGAAGGTGAGATGCACAACGAAGATTTCAAACACGAAAGAGAGAAAAGAAGTAATAAAGGAAATCGAGACCACCCCCCTTGTCCTCATCCGCGGATGCCATGAACGAGGACGTGGGGAGAAACAGAGGTTGTTCCTCAACCTAGACACCCAGCTCCTCAGCCTCCGCCCTCCGCTCCTCTTCCCGCTCCCGGAGCTCCCACTGACACCTCGCTCCCCGCGTCTTCCTCAGCCGTGATCAGCCCTCTCACATCCGTCGGGAGAGGGAGTCTAGTACCGTCTGGCTGCACCTCTCGCCGACAAGGAGGTCCCGGATCTTGAACCGGCGCTTCCCCTCCCGTTTGCTTGCACCGATGGCGGTGTAGGAGACATTGGTAATTTTGGCGGAGCCTTCACAGAAGAGACACCGACCATCTCGCGGAGGTTGACCAAAGCTTGAGAGGGCCTTAACTAGTGCAAATGTACCAATACCCAATAATGCCTCACAGCTGCCCACTCTTCCTCAGCAGCCTCGGCGCGCATCTCGGCATTCTCTGCTGGCACGGCAGGCGCGTTCTTTGTGCGCTCTGGGGCGCGTTCGGCGGGCACGTTCTCGGCGGGCGGGGCGAGCGCGTTCTCGGCGTCGGTGGGCACGCACTCTGCGGGCGCGTTCTCGGGCTTGGAGCACGCAAGCAAGGGAAAATTTCCTGTTGAGCCAGTAAGTTTAGCCAGAAGAAGTAAGAGACTGGATGGAGTATGTACGTCGGCAGATGTGGAGTTGGTGGTGTGGAGAGTCAGCCTACATTCCTCGTATCACGGGGTTTTGCTCCAGCGAATTGGATATTGACCAAGCGCCAAGCACATTGGTGCGCCAAGGCTGCCAAGCATAGCGCTAACCACTTTCAAAAGAGGACCCCGCAGATACATTATCTTTCAATGTATGTATGTAGATACATCTTTTTTCGGAACAATCCTCATCAAAAGCATTGCTGGATCCGAATCCGGGGCCGCGGCCCGGGAGCGTCGAAATACGAAGCGAGGCGGGCGGGAGATGAAATGTGCCTGGTGAGAAGACCCCGCGCACTCCCCGGGGGGGGGGGGGGGGGGGTTTGTTTATTCATTACTCGCATGCGACCTATCAGATCATGGCGAGGTTGTGTACAGTCCGTTTCCTGTCCGCTGTCCGTGCACGCGCACTCCCGGGTCCGGCATACTCTTATCCGAGATAATACGGTAGTTCATAACCATGTAGAGTTTCCTGTGCTGGAGTTGTGAAGGTTTGTGTCGAGCGGAAAAGCGATAAAATGGCGAGTGGGTAGATGTCGGTGGACATTCGCATACGGACCGGGCAGGTAGGTATCGGAAGCTCGTCACAGCGATTTAGGACGGCATACCGAGACCGGGCCGAGTGCCGACTCGGTCGGGAAAGCGCAAAGGCCGTGAAGGAAAAGGCCATGAAGGAGGGTGTGGGAAGGGAGAGCGCTTGCTGCGCGTCCATGGCACTCAGCCTCTTGCCTCCTTCCCTCTCCGCTCCCAGAGTTCCCACCACGACGCCCCGCTCCGTGCGTCTTCCTCAGCTACATAGCTTCTTTAAACGTACCCTCATATTTCATCATACCCCAGCGTCCCCATGTCCGTGGCGGAGAGGAAGTCCGAGTTCGCTGGCTGCAGCGCTCGTCGGGGTTTCCTGAGCCGACTGTACCTGTATTTCTTCCGTGTAACCTTGGGCGATATCGGCTGAGTGCTGCGCGATGAGTGATATCTAGTGACCTTCGTCGCGAAGAGACAGTGACCGACGACAGTTCGCGCACCAGAAACAGTGGACAGTGGGCCATAGACCTGTGCGCGAGCGCACTGCCGCCCGCCAGTGGGTATGCCTAGTTCGTGCGCCGCGACGAACCATAACATGTACTGGCGGGTTCGGGATACTGCCCGCTCGCGTCTGTCTGCGCCGGGGCTCGATGCGGTTGTACAGTGCTCGCGCTCGCAGTAAGGAGTGATACACTAGGCGCAGAAGTGGAGGGAGCCAGTGTGAGGCGGGAGAGCGGGATCAAGCGAGGTGGGACATGGGGCAGCACCAGCGACGAGTGTTGCAGAGAGAGCAGAGGGCTGCGGTGTGCACGGTGGTGTGTTGATGCCACTTCCCTCCCTCTCGAGGACGTGTGTGCTCGCCATATCAGCATTGCCCATTTTCGCCACTGGTGGAGGCCGCCATGTCGCCGTACGCTACCACACACTCACGCAGCTTGGATGGGGAAGCCGGCGAATCCCACAACACACAGGGCAAGCACGAATGGGCCCGGGAGAATTTTGGTCTGCGAGGATTCGGATTCATTGGTCCTGAGGAGTAGAAGATTGGGAAGGGTGGGCAGCTGGAGATCGCTGCTGACGGACGATGGACTACATTGACTTCACGCGGGGCTGCGGAATAGCGATGAAGGCAGGAGGATGGACAGAGGAGGAGGAGGAAGAGAGGAAGGGGAGTGTTCGAGCGCGAGGGGGGGGGTTTATACTCTTGGCAATCTGCAAGTCGATGGATTGGGACTGCAATGGACGGACGGATGGAAAGACCGAGAGGGAGGCAGCATCGGGTGGGCTCCTTTGGACCGGTGGGGTGAAGTTGCGGGCGGCAGAGCGGCACAACACTGCCCATCTCGGATTCTGCCGTTGCTGTGCGACACCGGTGGAGGTGGGAAGCCGGGTGGGCGCTCAGTGCTGTCGGACGGCAGGCGGCCTGCTCCTGTGGAGGTAGTCCTGCCCAGGGACCAACGGGGCTGACTCTGCCGCCGCTCGGGGAGCACCCTCCCGCTCCAACCAGCAATACCAGTGGAGCAGAGGCAGCGGGTATGAAGCAATCACGCCCAGCACCACAGCCGACGCGCAGCCGCCTCCCAATCCCCCTCCGAAGACATCAGGACCGGTCCATGTTGCACCCCCAAGGGTTGCTGCCCTCATCCCCTCTTCCTCCTCCTCCTCCACCTCTCCCGGCACACCTCCGTCCTCCGTCCTGGCTCTGGGCCGCTTCTCTCGCCCCCCCTCCCCCCCTCCCAGGTTGCACCCTGTGCCCACGTCACACCTCAGTAGCGCTACAGGAAAACTGGATAAAATGTACGCCGCCATGATCTATACAGGTCGAATGCGAGTATGATTAAACAAAAAAAAAAAATAACCTCAGTCGCGCTGGAAGTCCAAATTCGGCTGGGCGTGCCGCTCATCCACAAACAGGTCCAGCCTTCGATCTGGTCCTTCCCCTGCCGAGAAAAATAAACAAAAAGGTGGGGGTTGTTGTAGTATCGTTGAAAGGTCCAAAGGATTCCGTCGATTTTGTCGCGGTCCTCCATGCCAGCGCGGCCGCCGCTGCCCGTTCCACCTCATGCTCGTCTTTCCCCTCCCCGCCGTCCGGGCTTATCCAGACCTGTCAATCCCCCATGAAGCTGTGTAGCTATCCAGCAGATCAGGTCCGGCTCCAGCCCCAGGGCCTCCATGCGCCCGCCGTCTCGGAGTTGGTGGTGGTGGTTCGTTGATCGCATGCGACCCTAATATTGGATCGTGGCGACCTAGGCATGGTGCCCCTTACGTCATCCAGAGTGACAGCTCATGGTTCCGTGCTAACTACTTAAGCTCTGCGATAGGTTTGACGTTCCACACATGCACTTCCACAACCGCCAAGCCACCATTCCACTACATACTCGCGACTCTGCGGGACCGCCGCCCGCCACGCTCTTTTTTCTTTTGCATTCCGGGAAAAAAGTCGCCATCGATTGGCGCCGCGTGCAGCACGCATTGAAGGAGGTATGTCAGACAAATGTCGGCTCAATCTACCTGGCTCGCCGTCGGAGCCAATCAGAGCCTGCGCTGGGCTCAACGTGCTACGCCGGCGCCAGGGAGTTTCGAGTGGGGAAACACCTGTGTACATTCAGCATCTATCCACATACATATCCGTCCAGCATGGTGGAACTTGGAGGGATCTGTGGGGGAACGGCGAGCTGATGGGTGTTGCAGTGGAGCTGTGCGGACGGCAGCCGTTGGACAGCCGGACCGCGCGGCGTTCGCTTTAGGCAGTTCAAGACATTACTGTTCCAGATGCCGTGCTCCGGGTGAGACGGATGGCGACGATGCGATCCAATCGTGCTTGTGGGCAGCTATGATATATAACTACATCGCAATCCTGTCGCGGTGGCGACGCGGGTCGGTCTCGCGCGCAGCTCTCCTCGCGCTCTCGTCGCGTCCAAGTTATAAACCGCCATCCTCGTCTCCCGGAAGTCGCTCGTTGTCGCCCCTCTCTTCACCTTCACCTTCACCTCTCTCCCCTCTGTTATCACACCGCCCCGGTTGAGAATGGTTGACTTCAAGAGTCTGTTCGTCATCGCGCTGGCTGGCTTCTCCGCCCTTGCCAGCGCCGAACACGATGGAAAGGGCAAGGGCAAGGGGAGGGGAAAGGGAAAGGGTCCCAAGAACTTCATCATGGTCTGTGCTGGTCGCTCTCTTTCCACCCCTCCGGTATGCGTGCGTGCGTGCTGACGGTCCTTCTCCTCAAGGTCATCCCCGACGGCTTCGGCATCGCGAGTGAGACCATGGCCCGCGACTATGTGCACTGGACCAACAACGGCACCACGGTGCTGCCGATTGACGAGATGGTGATCGGCCTCGTCCGCACCAAGGCCACCGACAGCTACGTGACCGACTCCGCCGCGTCCGCGACTGCCTACTCGTGCGGCATCAAGTCGTACAACGGCGCCATCGGTGTCGACGACGACATCATCCCCTGCGGAACCGTGCTCGAGGCCGCCCACCTGAAGGGTCTGAAGACCGGCCTCATCGTGACCTCGCGCATCACCCACGCCGTGAGTTCCTTCGCTCCCTCCTACCCCCCCCCCCCCGTCGGGTGAGTGGGTTGTGTGGGCGCTGACGGCGACGGCGACGGCGAGACAGACTCCCGCTAGCTACGCCTCGCACGTCTGGAACCGCGACGAGGAAGCCAACATCGCGCTCCAGGAGATCGGCCACGCGCACCCGCTCGGCCGCACCGTCGACGTCCTGCTGGGCGGAGGCCGCTGCTTCTTCACGCCAAACACGACCGCGGCGTCCTGCCGCGGCGACGGCATCGACGCGCTCGCCATCGCGCGCTCGCTTGGCTACAGTGTGTTCACCGACCGCGCCGCCTTCGACACGAAGCAGAAGCTGCCGTACCTCGGCCTCTTCACCGAGGACCACATGTCGTACGAGATCGACCGCGACCCTGCTGTCGAGCCGTCGCTGAAGGAGATGGCGCTGAAGGGCATCAACGACCTCTACCGCGCGACCAAGGACGCCGACAACGGCTTCTTCGTTCTCGTCGAGGCGAGCCGCATCGACCATGCCGGCCACGCCAACGACGCCGTCGGCCACCTGCACGACATCCTCGCCTACAACGCGGCCATGCTCGCCATGCGCGAGTGGGTCGACGAGCACGCCGAGGACTCGCCGACGATCCTGATCTCGACCGCCGACCACGAGTGCGGCGGCCTGACGGTCGGCATGATCGAGCTCGACGGCCCGCCCGAGTACTGGTACGCGCCAGAGCACTTCGCGGGGGCCAAAGCGACGACGGGTCCGCTGGCCAAGCTATGGACCAAGTACGCCGGCGCCGCGCCGAAGGCGTACCTCAAGGACTCCATCTTCGCCGCGCACGGCATCGCTGTCCCTACCGACGCGGAGCTGACGCGTGGCCTCGCGCTCAAGAACAACACCATCGCCTTCGCCAAGTTCCTTTCGGCCGCCATCTCCACTCGTCTCGGCGTCAGCTGGTCCACCGGCGGCCACACCGCCGCCGACGTCACCCTCTACGGCTGGGGCAAGGGCTCCGAGAAGTTCGCCGGCTCGCACGAGAACTCCGAGGTTGGCCACTTCGTCGCCCAGCAGCTCGGGCTCGACCTCGAGCGCACCCAGCGGCTCTTGCGCCGGAACCAGACGTGGGAACAGCAGTGGGTGCGCCCCCAGGCCGGCCAGGAGAGGGTCGCCAGGAGGAGTCTGGCCCACCACCACCACTAGACGGCGGAACAGGATCGGAGAAGGGCGCATGTAAATAGACCGATGGGGGGACTAGTGGGCTGGTCCGCCCCCACCCGTGTAAGTAGTATAACAGTTGGCGTCGACTGCGACTCGTTGAGTAGGTAGACGTTAATGTTTAACGAACGGATCGAGACGGTAACCAAGCAGATTGGGAATCCGTATACGCTGAGCATGAGCGAACTTATCATTCCCACGCCACCGCAGTGTTCTGGTAATGCCAACGGGAATGGGGAACCGGTAGTGTGCCACCGGACGCATGTCTCAGCTGCGGACGATGGCACAATCCACGTGATTTCTCTCGCCCAATTCATGCCAGCACCAGGTACGTAAGCAAACCGAACTCTTGCCGGCAACGTACCTACCGACAAAAACAAACCAACGGACGAACCGAAACTCTTGAATTTATTGTGGATTATTGGTTTAGCTAATCGATTCTATCGAGGTTCTAGCGTCTACCGTACACTCCAGACTGTAGTTATCTGTCGGAGCAGTGCGAGTGATATCGATGGCTTCGCGTAGTATACAACGGACGTCATCTTTGTACCAGGAGGCAAGAGCAACAACTGGCTGCTTCCGGACCACCAACCTGAGCGCTCTCTCGACTCCGGGCAGCGACAGCGCAGCTGGAGAATAGGCAGCGGCGGTTTGGGCTATGGCTATAACTGAGCCTGCCGCAGGGAGACCAGGCGCGGGAGATCGTCGGTGCCCCGGCTGCGATTGGGCGGAGGCTCACGAACGCCCTCGTCAACGCTGGAAGGACGGAAAGCGCAGTTTTGTTGGAAGAGCCGGAAACCCTCGATGCACAGCTGTTACAAGAGGAGTCCGAGGCAAAGGCGGAGGAGGCTGAGAAGGAGCGACCAGGACTCACCGTGTTCACCGACGGGTCACGGCTCGACAGCGATGCAGCAGGGTACACGGTAGTGTGTACGAGGGGCCAAACCTGGGTGGGAATTAAAACTCACATGAGCTACAACCAGGGGGCCCATGACGCAGAGTGCGCCGCGCAGGCAAGGGCGCTGGAATCGGCTTCACGAAGGCAGACAACGCCGGAGCGGATCACGGTTTTCACGGACGCCCAAGCCGCCATCAGACGGATGGCTTCGGAGGTGCCTGGCCCTGGTCAACATCGCTGCACTGCGGCGTGCCAAGCCGGGAATCACCATTGAGATCAGATGGTGTCCGGCGCACAAGGGGGTGCAGGACAACGGGAAGGCGGACGAGTGGGCGAAAGTCGCGGCGGAAGAGCCAGACACCTGTGGGGTGGAGTGGCTGAACTATTCGGACCGGACGGAGGCTCTCCCAATGCCGCTCCCGCGATCCCTCGCAAACCTCAAGCGGGGGATTTCGGGGAAAAAACGGGTGGAAGCAGGACGATGGGCCGGGCCCGGGCCTCCAGGAAGAAGTACAAAATGCCGGAAAAACACAAGCCGGACGGCACGATTGCTGGGAGTACCAAGAGGCTCGCTTCAAGGTATTGCCAACTGAAGACAGGGCACTGACGCACCGGACAGTACCTGCACTGGGCTAAGGTCCGCACTCCGCCCTACCGCCCGGTGCTGGTGATGCCAGTGCCCCTCGCAAACGAGACCACCTTTTCAAGGTGTGTCCGGAATGGAGGATGCAGCAGAAGATTCTGTGGGCCGAGGTAAAGAAGGAGACCGGGAGGTGGAAGAGCCGGTGGAAGATCCGGGACCTCCTGGCAGATGGGCGGTGCAGCTAGGCGGTGCTGGATTTCCTTTCGTCTACGGATGTGGGGAGGCTAGTGCTACCTGAGGAAGGGATGAGCGCGGGAAGCGAGGCGTCAGAGTGCGGGCTCCGGGAGCGCCGAGAGCGGGAAGAGGAGAGGGAGGCGGAGGCGGAGGCGCTGGGTGCCGAGGGCGAGCAGGGCGGCCGGGCGGAACCCCAGCTGTTCCTACCCACCCCTTCGTTCATGGCATCGCAGAGGAGGAGTGAGGACGGGTCGCGCGGTTCTTTTCCTTTTGGTCACCTTTCGCTTTGTCATTTCCTTAATGCGCACCATATATTCCTTGGACAGGCCTGGGCGGAGGGCAAAGGGGAGCTTGCAACGTGCCGCCACTGCGTGGACAGCGGACGGGAAAATCGGTCAGGGATGTACGCCGCCATAGTCTAGTTAGTATGATTAAACCAAACAAAAGAAAAAAACCTTTGTATCGGCTTCAGTGGTTCTTGTTGGAATATATGGATCGATAGAGACGAAGATAGTGAATTGGTTGATTGATACAACGTCGAAGGAAAAACATTCTCTCTATATACAACGCGCCTGAGGGACTCGCCAAAGGGAAAGGACGGAAGACTGTCTCCCGAACCGGTGCTCGGAGACTAAGGCTGCTGTCATCTCCGGACATGTTGCCTCTGGTCCGTCATCTCCGGACGCCGTCTCCGGTCCGTCATCTCCGGACGCCCATTATTCTGACACTTCCCCTCGTACGGAAGATGCAAAGGAACGCAGGAGAGAAGAAAACGAAAACGCCAGTATAGCAACAAACAGTTGCAGAGAAAAGAAACAAAAACAGTGAAACCCAG
>Ga0307508_10001066_pt1 | contig 31732 bp, 27 predicted proteins | sample 9_EM_MG_FD_203089 | JGI IMG/M metagenome (GOLD analysis project Ga0307508, IMG submission 203089) | Populus trichocarpa ectomycorrhiza microbial communities from riparian zone in the Pacific Northwest, United States - 9_EM | ecosystem: Host-associated > Plants > Roots > Unclassified | place...
TTCCGGCTCGAGATCGGGCAGCTGATCGGCGGCCGCTATCGCCGCGTCGACTACCTGAAGGAGACCGTGCGCCTGGGCGCCGGGCTCGATGGCCACGGCCTGCTCAGCGAGGACGCGGCCGCGCGCGGCCTGGCCTGCCTGGCACGCTTCGCGCAGCGGCTCGACGGGTTCGTGCCGGCGCAAGTGCGCGCGGTCGCGACGCAGACCCTGCGCGAGGCCCGCAACCGCGACGAGTTCCTGACCCGCGCGCAGGCCGGCCTGGGCTTTCCGATCGAGGTGATTTCGGGCCGCGAGGAAGCGCGCCTGATCTACGCCGGCGTGGCCCGGCTGCAGCCGTCGAGCGTGCCGCGGCTGGTGATCGACATCGGCGGGCGCTCGACCGAGATGATCCTCGGCCATGGCCGCAAGCCGGTGCGCGCCGAATCGTTCCAGGTCGGCAGCGTCAGCCTGTCGCTCAAGTACTTCGGCGAGGGCCGTTTCACCGAAGAGGCGTTTCGCCAGGCGCAGATCGCCGCCGGCGCCGAGCTCGAGGAAGCGCTGGAGCCGTTCGCGGCGGTGCATTGGGAGGAGGCGCTGGGCTCGTCCGGCACCGTCGGCGCGGTCTCGCAGCTGCTCGCCGCGAACGGCGTCAGCGACGGCCGCATCACGCCCGAGGGCCTGCGCTGGCTGATGGAGCAGTGCCTGCGCGCCGGCCGTGTCGAGAAGCTCGCGCTGCCCGGCTTGAAGGACGATCGCCGCGCGGTGATCGCCGGCGGCCTCGCGATCCTGTACACGCTCGCCGCGCACTTCGGCATCGCCGAGTTGCTGCCGGCACGCGGCGCGCTGCGCCAGGGCGTGATCTTCGATCTGGACGAGCGCCACCACGCGACCGAGCTGCGCCAGGACGGGCACGACATCCGCGATGCCTCGGTGCGCGAGCTGCAGCGCCGCTTCATGGTCGACACGCAGCAGGCCGCGCGCGTCTCGCGCGTCGCGGAGCGGCTCTACGCCAGCGTGCAGCCGCGCGCCAGCGCCGAGACGCGGCGCGAGCTGCTGTGGGCCTGCGCGCTGCACGAGATCGGCATGATGATCTCGCACCACGACCACCACCGCCACAGCGCCTACGTGCTCGCGCATGCCGATGCCGCCGGCTTCTCGCAAAGCCAGCTGCGCCGCGTCAGCGAGCTCGTGCTGGGGCAGCGCGGCGGGCTGCGCAAGGTCGAGACCAGCCTGACGCGCGACGACTACACGTGGCAGCTGCTGTGCCTGCGCCTGGGCGTGATCAAGTGCCACGCGCGCGGCGAAATCGACGCCGAGGCGCTGCGCGTCAAGCGCAATGGCGCGATCGCCGAGCTCAGTGTCGCGGCCGGCTGGACCGAATCCCATCCGCGCACGCGGCATCTGCTCACCGAAGAGGCGGCCTTGTGGGAACGCGGCGCGCCGTTGCGATTGCTGCCGAAGTTCTGAGGGCGCTACAAGCAGTCCGGCGACTGCACGGCCTGCAGGATCACCTGCGCGGTGTCCTCGCGGTTGCGGCCGCGAATCCACCAGACCGCGCCTTTCTTGATGGTCCAGGGCTGCGGCACCTCGGTCAGCAGGTACGACGCCACCAGCCCGAGCGTCGGCTGGTGCCCGATCACCAGCACCGGTTCGGCGGCATCCGGCCAGCGCGCCGATTTCAGCACGGCCTCGCCGTTGCCGTCCGGCGCCAGTTCGTTCGCGGTCTTGAACTTCTTGCCGAGCGCCTTGGCGGTCTGCTGGCAGCGCAGCGCCGGGCTGACGAGGATGCGCGTCGAATGCGCGAGCCGCTGGTTCAGCCACTCGGCCATGCGCTGGGCCTGGCGCTCGCCCTTGGGCGTGAGCGCGCGGTCCAGGTCGCTCTCGGTCTCGCGCATCTCGAACGCCTCGGCGTGGCGCCACAGGATCAAATCCATCTCAATGCCCGCCCGGCCGCCCGAAGGGCATTGAGCACACCCTCGGGGGGTGGCGAACGAAGTGAGACTGGGGGTTCATATCACGTGCTCCCGCCAAAACGTTGCATCAACGCCTGCTGCGCGCCCGGCTCGGCGCACGCCACCGCCTCATAGCTGCCATCGGAGCGCAGCAGCCACGCATCCTGCCGGTCGTGCAGGTACGGCACCAGGCACTCGTCGATGACGCGTTGCCGGAGCTGCGCGTCGCGCACCGGCCAGGCGACCTCGATGCGACCGAACATGTTGCGGCCCATCCAGTCCGCGCTCGTCAGGAACAGCGCCTCGTCGTCCTCGCCGTCGCCCCAGCAGAAGTAGCTCACGCGCGAGTGCTCGAGAAAGCGCCCGACCACCGAACGCACACGGATGCGCTCGGTGACGCCGGGGAGGCCCGGCGGCAGCATGCAGGCGCCGCGCACGATCAGATCGATCTCCGCGCCGTCGCCCGCGGCCTGGATCAGCGCCTGGATCAGCGGAACGTCGGTCAGCGCATTCATCTTCGCGACGATACGCGCGCGGCCGCCGGAACGCGCCGCAGCAGCGACCTTCTCGATGTGCGCGAGCATCTGCTTGTGCAGCGTGAACGGCGCCTGCAGCAGGCAGCGCAGCGGCTTCATGCGGCCCAGGCTGGCGAGCTGCTGGAACACCGCGTCGACATCGGCGGTCAACTCGCGCTCGGCGCTGAAGTAGCCGAGGTCGGTGTAGAGCCGCGCGGTCTTCGGGTTGTAGTTGCCGGTCGAGAGGTGCACATAGCGCCGCAGACGGCCCTGCTCGCGGCGCGTCACGAGCAGCAGCTTCGCGTGCGTCTTCAGGCCGACGATGCCGTACAGGACCTGCACGCCCACCGCTTCGAGCCGCTCGGCCCAGTTGATGTTCGCCTCCTCGTCGAAGCGCGCCTTCAGCTCGACGACGACCATCACCTCCTTGCCGCGGCGCGCGCCCTCGATCAGCAGGTCCATCAGCGGCGATTCGCTGCCGGTGCGGTAGATCGTCTGCTTGATCGCGAGCACGTCCGGATCGAACACCGCCTCGCGCAGGAACTGGACCACCGGCTCGAACGATTCGAACGGATGGTGAAGCAGCACGTCGTGCTCGCGCAGGCAATCGAACATCGAGGTCTGGCGCGGCAGGCGCGCGTCGGGCCAGGCCGGCTCGACCGGGGCGAAGCGCAGGTCCGGTGCGTCGGCCTGGTCGATCAGCTGGTTCAGGCGCACCAGGTTCACCGGCCCGTTGACCTTGTACAACGCGGCCACCGGCAGGCTGAACTGCTCGAGCAGGAAGTCCGAGAGCTCGCCCGGGCAGGTGTTGACGACCTCGAGCCGCAGCGCCTGACCGAAGTGGCGCGTCGTCAGGCCGGAGCGCAGCGCCTGGCGCAGGTTGGTGACGTCGTCCTCATCGACCTCGAGGTCGGAGTCGCGGGTGACGCGGAACTGCGAGAACACCTCGACCTCGCGCCCCGGGAACAGCCCGGCCAGGTGCGCGCGAATCACGCTGGTGAGCAGCACGAAGACCTGGCGCCGGCCACCTTGCGCACCGGTGCCGGCAAGCTTGTCGGGCAGGCGGATCACGCGCGGCAGCACCCGCGGCACCTTGACGATCGCGAACGGGTTGACGCGCCCGAACGCATCCTTGCCACCGAGCCGGGCGATGAAGTTCAGCGACTTGTTCGCGACCTGCGGAAACGGGTGCGACGGATCGAGCCCGACCGGCACCAGCAGCGGCCGCACCTCGCGCTCGAAGAAGCTCGCAACCCAGCGGCGCTGCGCGTCGTCGCGCTGTTCATGGTTCAGGATCACGATGCCTTGCTGCGCGAGCTGCGGCATGACCTCATCGTTGAACGCGGTGTACTGGTCGTCGATCAGCGTGTGCGCATCGGCGGCCACCGATTCGAGGTCGCGGCCCGAAACCCCCGAGCCCGAGCGGCGCGCGGCCTCGAGGTAGTCGGCAAAGCGCACCTCGAAGAACTCGTCCATGTTCGACGAGACGATGCACACATAGCGCAGCCGTTCGAGCAAGGGCACGTCCGCGCGGCGCGCCTGCGCCAACACGCGGCGGTTGAACTCGAAGATGGCGCGCTCGCGGTTCAGCAGCGCCGGCATCTCGAAGGCGCCGGAGACGCTGGGTTCGCTCATTAAGGGTACCTTCGTGCTACGCACTGCGGTATTCGCCCTTTGGGACGGCCCTGCGTGCTCATGCGGTCAGTTTATGAAAATTCTGCGACAGTTTCGTGACAGTCGTGCCAGCGCCCATCTGCGCGGCCCAGTCGATGATCTCCAGCCGGCCATCGGCATGCTCGGCCAGCGCCGTCAGGCTTTCGACCCAGTCGCCGTCGTTGGCGTACAGGATACCGTCGATCAGGCGCAGTTCCGCATGATGAATGTGGCCACAGACGACCCCGTGCACGCCGCGCTGGCGGGCTTCGCGCGCGACCGCGGTCTCGAAGTCGCCGACATAGCTGACCGCGCGCTTGACCTTGAGCTTCAAATATTTCGACAGCGACCAGTACGGCAGACCCATGCGCGCGCGCATCGAGTTGAGGTGCCGATTCAGCCGCAGCGTGAACTCGTACAGCGAGTCGCCGACATGCGCGAGCCACTTGGCGCACTGGATCACGCCATCGAACAGGTCGCCATGCATGATCCAGAGCTTGCGGCCGTCGGCGGTCTCGTGGATCCAGTTTTCGGCGACGTCGATGCCGCCGAAGTTGTGGCCCAGGTAGCGGCGCGCGAACTCGTCGTGGTTGCCGGGGATGAAGATCACGCGCGTGCCCTTGCGCGCCTTGCGCAGCAGCTTCTGGATCACGTCGTTGTGGGCCTGCGGCCAGTACCACTGGCGGCGCAGCTGCCAGCCGTCGATGATGTCGCCGACCAGGAACAGCGTCTCGCACTCGGTGCGCTTCAGGAAGTCGAGCAGCGCATCCGCCTGGCAGCCGGGCGTGCCGAGGTGCAGATCCGAAATCCACAAGGTGCGATAACGATGCCGGCGCTCGGGCTCGTCGTCGTCCGCGCCGGGCGACTGGGCTTCGCTCCATGCGCGCAGGAAGGGGGTTTCACGTTGCATGGACCCCGATGCTGCGCGCGGCGTATGACCAGCGTGTGTCGTCGGCCAGACGCCAGGAACTCAGGCGAGCGCCGGGCCGCCCCAAGCCGCCTGAGCCGCTCGGCGGGTGGCCTCGCGTACCCGCGCGGCCGGGTGCTCCATCAGCGCGCGAACTCTTGATTCAGCCCGATCACATAGACGCGCTCCGCGCGCGGGCCGACCCGTGCGGCGCTGAGGTCGACGCTGAGCGTGGCGCTGACATTCACTCGGCCGCCCAGCCGCGAGCTCCAGTCGCCGACGATCTTCGCGCGTTCGGCGATGACCGTGAAGCGGTCGCTCGCGGCCCATTCGCCCGACAGCCCCTGGCGGCGCCAGCGCACGCCATCGGTGGCGCGGTCCTGGCCGAGATTCGCGTGCACCCAGAGCTTCTCGGTCGCCCACCAGGTGAACGGCAGGTACAGCGTCTGCACGGGTCGGCCACGCTTGCTCAGGTCGTAGGAGGCGCTCCACACGATGCCGGCGCTGAGCTTGTCGACGAGCGGATCGACCACCCATTTCAGCTGCGGGCAGAGCAGGCTGCGGCCGTCGCCGGGGACCGCGACGCGCTCGATGTTGAGGCCGATTTCGACCGGCCCGGCCCGGCAGCCCGGACCCAGGTGCACGACCGTGGCGGGCAGCGCCGGGGCCCGCGCGACCCAGGTCTCGACCTGGCACCGGCCGGGGTCCAGCACCGTCGCGTCGTCGACGTCGAAGTGCCCGCCGGCGGCCCAGGAATGCGCCGCGAAGGCGGTCAGGCTGGCGGCGGCGAGCGGGAGGCGCATCGGCGCGATTGTCCCGCAGCCCGATGACGCGTCAATGACACGCGTGCGGCTGTCACGCGCACGTCACGGAGTCATCGCAGAGTCGCAGGTTTGACCATCGCGCCCATGGCCAACGTCCCCACCCCCAGTTACGGCGCCGACGCCGCCGGTCTGATCTGCGGCTACCGCATCGCGCCGAACGCGGGCACGCAGGCCGTCGACTCCGATGCCGCGGTGACGTGGTTGGCGCAACCCGCGAGCGCCGACGGCGGCTTCCTGTGGCTGCACTTCAACCTCGCGCACACCGGCGCGCGGCCGTGGCTCGCCCGGCACGCGGCGCTGTCCGACGAGTTCTTCGCGGTCATCGACGATGGCCTGCATTCGACGCGCATCGAACGCACCGAGCAGTCGCTGATCGCGGTGATCAACGACGTGCACTTCGACTTCTCGTTCGAACCCTCCGACATCTCGACGCTGTGGATCAACGTGACGCAGCGCCTCGTGATCACCGCGCGGCGCCAGCCGCTGCGCTCGGTCGATCGGCTGCGCGCCGCGGTCAAGGACGGTGCGCCGCTGCGCTCGGCCGCCGAACTGCTCGAGCACCTGCTGCGCGCGCAGGCCGACGTGCTGGTCGACATCGTGCGCAGCACGACCGCGCGCGTCGACCAGATCGAGGACCAGTTGCTCGCCAATCGGCTGCAGCCACGGCGCGCACGGCTCGGCGCGCTGCGGCGCTTGCTGGTGCGCCTGCAGCGCCTGCTCGCGCCCGAACCGGCTGCGCTGTTCCGGCTGCTGCAGCACCCGCCCGGCTGGATGACCGACGTCGACGTGCAGGAGTTGCGTCAGGCCAGCGAGGAGTTCTCGGTCGTGCTGCACGACATGGCCTCGCTGCAGGAGCGCATCAAGCTGCTGCAGGAAGAGATCGCGGCGCAGGTCAACGAAGACAACAACCGCAGCCTGTTCGTGCTGACGATCGTCACGGTGCTCGCGCTGCCGATCAACATCATCGCCGGACTGCTCGGCATGAACGTCGGCGGCGTGCCGCTGGCGCAGCACGCGCACGGCTTCTGGATCGTGGTCGGCATCGTCGCGAGCTTCACCGCCGTCGCGGGCTGGATCGCCTTCCGCAAGCGCCGCGAGGGCTGAGCGATACACTGCCTCCGCTCAGCAGCGGGAGGCTGCCCCATGCTCAACAAGATCGCCATCGCCGTCGTCGTCGTGATCGCCGGCATCCTCGTCTATGCCGCGACCCGACCGGACAGCTTCAGCGTGCAGCGCACGACGAGCATCCACGCGCCGCCCGACAAGGTGTTCGCGATGATCAACGACTTCCACCGCTGGGGCGAATGGTCTCCGTGGGAGAAGCTCGACCCCGAGATGAAGCGCAGCTTCACCGGCCCGCCGGCCGGTCAGGGCACCGTCTACGAATGGACCGGCAACAGCAAGGTCGGCGCCGGCCGCATGGAGATCCTGAAGGCCGCACCGGCGAGCAAGGTCGACATCAAGCTCGACTTCATCAAGCCCTTCGAAGGCCACAATGTCGCCGAGTTCACGCTCACGCCGCAGGGCGAGAACACCGAGGTCGTGTGGGTCATGCACGGCCCGGCACCCTTCGTCACGAAGCTGATGGGCGTGTTCGTCAGCATGGACTCGATGATCGGCAAGGACTTCGAGGCCGGCCTGGCCAACATGAAGGCGGCGGCCGAGAAGCCGTAGACGAGCCGCCACGCACCTCAGGCGGCGCCGCCGCGTCGGTAGCTGAGCAGCCGGCCCTTGTACGGCAGGCCGCTGCCGGGCAGATGTCGCACCCGGCGCTCGCTGCGTTCGAACCCGAGCCCGTGCATGCCGCGGTTGAAGGCCGGCCGGTTGCCGCGGTCCGGATCGACGATGACGACCTCGACGCTGGCCTGCGCGTGCAGCTCGATGAACGCGCAGAGCTGGTCCGGCAGGCCGCGGTCGTAGAGCACGTCGCTGCCGACGATCAGGTCGAAGCGGCCCAGCAGCGGGTTCGGCGTGGCCCAGTCGCCCTGCTGGTAGCGCAGCGGCGACATCGCGTTCAGGCGCAGGTTCTCGAGCAGGAAGGCCTCGGTCAGCGGGTGCCGGTCGGTCGCGGTGATGCGCCCGGCGCGGCGGTGCACGACCAGGCTCGCCAGCGCCAGCCCGCAGCCCACCTCGAGCACGCGCCGCAGCCCCAGCGGCACGTGCTGCATGTGGGCCGCGAGCACCAGCGCCGACGGCCACACCAGCCCGAACAGCGGCCAGCTCGCCGACGAGATGCCGATGCGCAACGCGTCGCCCAACGGATCGGCGAACTGCTGGCGATCGAGCAGCGAGCGGATCACGGTGTCGACGCCGCCGACGGCAAACGTTTCGGTCTTGACCTGGTAGCCGGGCACAGAGACCTTTCGTTGTCGACCGCGTGGTCCGACCATACACCGTTGGACACCGATGCGCGCCGACGGCCCCTTTGACATCGCCGCTTCACCGCACTACCTTTCAGATACGGGCAGCTGCGCGGGATCGATCGAGCGCCGCGCGGTGTTGCGTGCACGAAACGGGTGGCGAGCACCCGACCTGAAGGAGTGAATCATGAAACGTACCGACATCATCGGCGTGATGAACGACCTGGTCGAAATCTCCAAGGACGGCGTGTATGGCTTCAGGACCTGCGCCGCGCACGTCTCGGCCGACGAGCTGAGGCAGCTGCTGGAGCAGCATGCACGGGCCTGGGAGGCCAACATCTCCAGCCTGAACGAACTGATCACCGAGTACGGCGGGACACCGGTCGCGCACGGCACGGCGATCGGCGCCGTGCACCGCGGCTGGCTGCGCCTGAAAGAGGCCGTCAGCAGCGTCGACGACGATGCCCTTCTCGCCGAATGCGAACGCGGCGAAGAGCACGCGCTGACGCGCTACCGCAAGGCCCTCAACGCCGGCGAACTTCCCGATGCGATCCGCGACCTGATCGCGCGGCAGGGCGACGCGATCGAAGCGCGCCGCAACGAGCTCAAGAGCCGCCGCGCACGCTTGCACAGCACGGTCTGAGACAGGAGGCGATCATCATGTCCATCCCCTCTCGCCTGTCGGGCTACCTCTCCGAGCACGGGACGCATTACGCGGTCAAGGCTCATCCACACAGCCGCAGCAGCGCCGAGACCGCGCGGCTGGCGAACATCCGGCCCCATCAGCTGGCCAAGTCCGTGATCGTCGAGGACGAGCAGGGCCCGGTGATGGCGGTGGTGCCGGCCGACCAGTGGGTGCAGCTCGGCCGCCTGTCGCAGCTGCTCGGGCGCCGCACGCTGCGCCTGTCCAGCGAAGACAGCATCGCCTCGCTGTTTGCCGACTGCGAACTCGGTGCGGTGCCGCCGGTCGGCATGCCCTGGGGCGTGCCGACCATCGTCGACACCGAGCTCGACGCCAGCGAACTGGTCTGCCTCGAAGGTGGCGACCACGAGTCCGTGCTCGTCGTCTCGAATGCCCAGTTCCGGGAGCTGATGCGCGAGGCCCGGCGCGGCCACTTCAGCAAGGTGCGAACGCACTGACGAGGAGCACCGCGGACGCGCGCCTGGACGCGCGCCTCAGTGGGCTTCGTCCCAGTTGTGGCCGACCCCGACCTCGGCCAGCAGCGGGACCTTCAGTTCGGCGACCGAGGCCATCACCTTCGGCACCTCGGTGCGGGCCCATTCGAGCTCGGCTTCGGGCACCTCGAACACAAGTTCATCGTGCACCTGCATGATCATGCGGGTCGCGCGCTGCTCGCGGTCGAGCACACCCTGCACCGCAATCATCGCGAGCTTGATCAGGTCGGCCGCCGTGCCCTGCATCGGCGCGTTGATGGCCTGGCGCTCGGCACCGCTCTTGCGCGGGCCGTTGCCGCCGTTGATCTCGGGCAGGTAGACGCGCCTGCCGAACAGCGTCTCGACATAACCGTGGACGCGCGCCGAGGCCTTGGTCTCGTCCATGTAGCGGCGCACGCCGGCGAAGCGCTGGAAGTAGCGCTCGATGTACGCGATCGCCGCGCTGCGCTCGATGCCCAGGCTCTGCGCCAGGCCGAACGGTCCCATGCCGTAGATCAGGCCGAAGTTGATCGTCTTCGCGTAGCGGCGCTGCTCGCTCGTGACCTCGGCGGGCGTACCGCCGAAGACCTCGCTCGCGGTCGCACGGTGCACGTCGGTGCCTTCGGCGAAGGCCTTCAGCAAGCCCGGATCGCCGCTCATGTGGGCCATGATGCGCAGCTCGATCTGCGAATAGTCGGCGCTCAGGATCCGGTGGCCCTCGGGAGCGATGAAGGCCTCGCGCACGCGCCGCCCTTCGACGGTGCGAATCGGGATGTTCTGCAGGTTCGGGTCGTTGCTCGAGAGCCGCCCGGTCACCGCCACCGCCTGCGCGTAATTGGTGTGCACCCGGCCGGTCGCGGGGTTGACCATCAGCGGCAGCTTGTCGGTGTAGGTGCCCTTCAGCTTGGACAGGCCGCGGTGTTCGAGCAGCTTGGCCGGCAGCGGATAGTCGGCCGCGAGTTCGGCGAGCACCTCCTCGTCAGTGCTGGGAGAACCGCTCGCGGTCTTCTTCTTCACCGGCAGGCCGAGCTTGCCGAACAGGATCTCGCCGATCTGCTTCGGGCTGCCGAGGTTGAAGGGCTGGCCGGCGATCTCGTAGGCCTCGCGCTCCAGCCCGAGCATGCGCTCGGCGAGCTGCTGGCTCTGCAGCGCGAGCTGGGCCGCGTCGATCAACACGCCGGTGCGCTCGATGCGCCCGAGGATCGCCGCGGCCGGCATCTCGATGCGCTGGTACACGTCCAGCAGGCCGGCGCTCGCCTCGATCTGCGGCCACAGCTGCTGGTGCACGTGCAGCGTCATGTCGCTGTCTTCGCTCGAATACTCGGTGGCCTTCTCGATGTCGACCTGCGTGAACGAGATCTGGTGCACGCCCTTGCCGCACAACTCCTCGTAGCTCAGGCCCTTGCGGCCGAGGTGGCGCTCGGCGAGGCTTTCCAGGCTGTGCGGTTTGTGGGCCTCGAGCACATAGCTCTGCAGCATCGTGTCGTGCGCATAACCGCGCACCGTGATGCCGGCGTTCGCGAACACGTGGGTGTCGTACTTGATGTTCTGGCCGAGCTTGGGCGCGCCGGCGTTCTCGAGCCACGGCCTCAGACGCGCCAGCACCAGCTCCGGGGCCAGCTGATCGGGTGCACCGGCATAGCTGTGGCGCAGCGGGATGTAGGCCGCCTCGCCGACCGCCACCGACAGCGAGATGCCGACGATCTGCGCGCGCATGCCGTCGAGCGAGTCGGTCTCGGTATCGATCGCGGTCAGCGCGGCGTGTTCGATCTTCGCAAGCCAGGTGTTCAGCGCGTCCTCGGTCAGGATCGTCTCGTAGTGTTTCTCGACGGCTGGCGCCGCCGGCACAGGCGCTTCGATCGGCACCGGCGCGCCGCTCGCGTTGTCGAGCTCGCGCTTGAAGGACTTGAAGTCGTAGCGGTCGTAGAACGCGCGCAGCTGCTGCGCGTCGGGTGGCGTGAACGCGAGCGACTCGAACGCGGGCCAGCCGGGCACGTGGGCGCTCAGATCGCAATCGGTCACGACGGTGACGAGGCGGCGGCCCTGCGGCAGCCAGTCCACCGCCTTGCGCAGGTTCTCGCCGGCAGCGCCCTTCATGGCCGGCGCCGCCGCGATCACACCGTCGAGCGAGCCGTAGTCGGCGATCCATTTCGCGGCCGTCTTCGGGCCGACCTTGTCGACGCCCGGCACGTTGTCCACCACATCGCCGACCAGCGTCAGGTAGTCGACGATGCGGTCCGGTGCGACGCCGAACTTCGCGAGCACGCCAGCCGGGTCGAGTCGTTCGCTGGTCATCGTGTTGACGAGCGTGACGTTCGCGTCGACGAGCTGGGCGAGGTCCTTGTCGCCGGTCGACACGATGACCCGGTAGCCCGCGGCCGCAGCGATCTTGCACAGCGTGCCGATCGCGTCGTCGGCCTCGATCCCGGGCACCGAGAGCACCGGCCAGCCGAGCAGTTTGACCGCTTCGTGGATCGGCTCGATCTGCGCCGCCAGGTCGACCGGCATCGCGGTCCGGTTCGCCTTGTACTCGGCGTACCAGTCGTCGCGGAAGGTCGGTCCTTTGGCGTCGAACACGCAGGCCCCGAGCGCGGCCGGGTGCTGCTCGCGCAGCAGCTTCAGCATTGAAACGACGCCGCGCAGCGCGCCGGTCGGCACGTTGCCCGGGCCGCGCAGGTCCGGCAGGGCGTGGTACGCGCGGTAAAGATAGCTGGAACCATCGACCAGCAGCAGGGTCTTGTCACTCATGCTTTGATTGTGAAGCAAGCCTGCCACCGGCTTCGGCGCCGCCCGCCCTAGAATCGATCCCATGAACTCCAAACTCGTGCTCGCCCTGCTCTGCGTGTGTGCGCCGTGCTGGGCCCAGACCGCGCCGCCGGCAACGCCCACGGCCCCCGCCTCGGCCGAGCGCGGCGAGCCGAACGTCAGGCACTCGGTGATCGAGGACAAGGGCTCGAAGATCGACCAGCTCACGGTGCGCGGCCAGGTCCAGCACGTCGTCGTCACGCCCAAGATCGGCGTGACGAAGCCTTACGAGATCGTCACCGCGCCGACGGGCCAGGATCCGTTCGACGGCACTGGCGGCGCGCGCACCGCGGCCGGCAAGCGCGTCTGGAACGTCCTCAAGTTCTGAGTCGGGATGGCGGTCTACACCGATGTCTCGTTCGACGAGGCCGCATCGCTCGTGGCCCGTCTCGGGCTGGGCACGCTGAAGGCGCTGACCGGCATCCGCAGCGGCATCGAGAACACCAACTACTTCGCCGACACCGCCGGCCCTGAGGGTCAGCCACGCAGCTATGTGCTCACGGTGTTCGAGCGCCTCACGTTCGACGAGCTGCCGTTTTACCTGGAGCTGATGAAGCATCTGGCCGCGCGCGGCATCCCGGTGCCCGGCCCGAAGCCCGACGCCTCCGGCGCAATCCTGCACACGCTTCAGGGCAAGCCCGCGGCGCTGGTCGACCGCCTGCGCGGCAGCCACCGCCTCGCCCCGGACGCGGCGCACTGCGCGAGCCTGGGCGCGATGCTGGCGCGCATGCACGCGGCCGCCGCGGACTTCCCGCTGCACCAGCCGAATCTGCGCGGCCTGCCGTGGTGGATCGAGACGGTGCCGGTGGTGCTGCCCTTCCTGACCGACGCGCAGCGGGCGCTGATCGAAACCGAGCTCGCGTTCCAGCAGCACCTCGGCACCTCGCCGGCCCACGCGCTGCTGCCGCGCGGCCCGATCCATGCCGACCTGTTCCGCGACAACGCGATGTTCGATGTCGGCCCGGCCGGCGACGAACTCACCGGCCTGTTCGACTTCTACTTCGCCGGCATCGACGCGCTGCTGTTCGACATCGCCGTGTGCCTGAACGACTGGTGCATCGACCTCGAATCCGGCCGCCTGGACGAGACCCGTGCGGCGGTGCTGGTCGCGGCCTACAGCACGGTGCGCCCGCTGACCCCGAACGAGCGCCGCCTGCTGCCCGCGCTGATGCGTGGCGCGGCGCTGCGCTTCTGGCTCTCGCGCCTGTGGGACCTGCACCTGCCGCGCGACGCCAGCCTGCTCACGGCGCACGACCCGACGCACTTCGAGCGCGTGCTGCGCGCGCGCGTCGCCGCGCCGTGGCATCCCTGAGATTGCGCCGATGAAACTCAAGTCCGTTCCGGCCCGTCAGGGTGTGCTGTGGGCCCAGCAGGGCATCCGCGCTTTCTTCAAGCACCCGATGGCCTTTGCCGCGCTGTTCGCGGCGTTCATGTTCGTGGTGTTCGTGCTCGCGCTGCTGCCGCTGATCGGGCCGCTGCTCGGGCTGATGCTGCTGCCGCTGGTGACACTCGCGTTCATGCTGGCCACGCGCACCGTCGTCGCGGGCGGCCTGCCGACGCCGATGGTCTTCATCGCGCCCTTGCGCGCCGAGCGCTCGCGCGTGGTCTCGCTGGTGTGGCTGGGCGGCCTCTACGCCCTCGCGACGCTGGCCGCGCTGTGGATCAGCAGCGTCGTCGACGGCGGCGCGCTGGCGACGGTGATGGACGCGATCCCGGCAGACCAGAACACGCCCGACGTGATGGCGGCCCGCCTCGCGACGCCGGGGCTGTTGTCCGGCCTGGCGCTGCGCCTGGGCCTCACCGGCCTGCTCGCCGTGCCGTTCTGGCACGCGCCGGCGCTGGTCTTCTGGGACGGCCAGCGCTGTGCGCAGGCCTTGTTCTCGAGCACGCTCGCGTGCTGGCGCAACCGCGGCGCCTTCGTCGTCTACACGCTGACCTGGTTCGCGCTGGTGATGGGCTTCGGCATGCTCGCGAGTCTGCTGTTCGCGGCGATCGGCGGCGCCCAGATGTTCGCGGTCGCGGCCGTGCCGATCTCGCTGATGATCACGACGGTGTTCTACGCTTCGCTGTACTTCACATTCGCCGATTCGTTCATGCCGAACGACGCCGAAAGCTGATCGCTTCAACCCCCCTCACCCCCACGGAGAACGCGCTCATGAAAGTTGCCATGGTCACCGGCGCAGGCAGCGGCATCGGCCGCGCCTGCTCGCTTGCCCTGCTCGAAGCGGGCTATCACGTCGTGCTCGCCGGCCGGCGCGCCGACGCGCTGAATGAAACCAAGACGCTCGCCGGCGCGCTCGGCGCCAACGCGCTGGCCGTGCCCACCGACGCGACCGATCCGACCGCCGTGAAGGCGTTGTTCGAGGCCACGCGCGCGACCTTCGGCCGGCTCGATGTGCTGTTCAACAACGCCGGCTCCGGCGCTCCGGCGATCCCGATGGACGAGCTCACGTTCGAGCAGTGGAAGGCCGTCGTCGACATCAACCTGACCGCGGTGTTCCTGTGCACGCAGCAAGCCTTCAAGCTGATGAAGAGCCAGCAGCCGCACGGCGGCCGCATCATCAACAACGGCTCGATCTCCTCGGTCGCACCGCGCCCGTTCAGCGCGCCCTACACCGCGACCAAGCACGCGATCACCGGGCTGACCAAGGCGACCTCGCTCGACGGACGCGCCCACGACATCGCCTGCGGCCAGATCGACATCGGCAACGCCGCGAGCGACATGACCCAGCGCATGACGACCGGCGTGCCGCAGGCCAACGGCACGATGATGGTCGAGCCGCGCATGGACCTGAAGCATGTCGCAGACGCCGTCGTGCACATGGCCAGCCTGCCGCTCGAGGCCAACGTGCAGTTCATGACCGTGATGGCGACCAAGATGCCGTTCGTGGGCCGCGGTTGAGCCCGCGCCCCCCGCAGCCGGGGGGTCGATCGGGTGTGGTGTCCCCCGCAAGCGCGGGGCAAAACGGGATTGTGGGCAAAACGGGGCCTGCCCGAGAATGAGCTGGTGACGATCCCGCCATCCCACGAACCACAACACGAACCGACATCCACGCTGCAGGATTTCGAACCGCTGCTGCTCGCGGAGCTGATCCTGCTGCGCGCGGCGGCCGACGGCAGCATCGCCAAGATCGGCTACCAGCGCCCGCGCAACGCCACGCCCGATGTGCGGCTGCGCGCCGAGTTCCTGGCCTTTCTCGCGCGTGGCGGCGGCGCAGGCGCGCCGGTCGCGGGAGGCCGTTTGCAGGTGCTGGGCGCCTGCATCGTCGGCCGCCTCGACCTCAGCCACCGCCGCATCCCGGTCAGCCTCTGGCTCTACCGCTGCGTGTTCGCCGCGACGCCGCTGCTCGATGGCGCGCACCTGCTCGGCAGCCTGAGCTTTCCCGACAGCGCCCTGCCGGGCCTGCACGCCGACGCGATGCGCATCGATGGCGAGCTCGCGTTCAACGCCGGCTGCGGCGTGCATGGCGAGCTGCATCTGGCGCGCGCCCAGATCGGCCGGGATCTGAACTGCGAGCGCATGCACCTGCACGCCAGCACCAAGTTCGCGAACACGCTGCCCTGCCGGCTGGTGGCCGATGGCGTGCAGATCGGCGGCGACGTGATCCTGAGCGGCGGCGCCGACGCGACCGGCGAGCTGCGTTTCCCGGGCGCGCGCATCCACGGCGATCTGCGCGCCAGCGGCGCCCGCCTGAGCGCCGAGCTCGACGCTGGCGGCATGCGCGGCGCGGCGTTGAACCTCGACCGCGCGCGCATCGGCGGCCAGGTCCTGCTCGACGCCGGCTTCTCCGCCGCCGGCCAGGTGCGCCTGCAGCGCACGCGCATCGGCGGCGACCTCGATTGCCGCGGCGCCGATTTCGACAGCGTCGGCGATGCCGGGTGGGGTGACACCGCCGCGGTGCTGCTGGACCGCGCGCAGATCGGCGGCACGCTGAACCTGCAGCAGTTGCAGCGGCCGCTGGAGGGCAGCTCGCTGGTCGATGCGCAGGTCGGCACGCTGCTCGACGACGCGCAGACCTGGGGTGCACACCACGCACTCGACGGCTTCGCCTACACCCGCTTCGGCGCGGCCGCGCCGGTCGACGCGACGATGCGCCTGGGCTGGCTCGCGACCCAACGCGCCAGTCACTTCGCCGACGACTTCCGTCCCGAACCGTGGCGCCGCGCGATCAAGGTGCTGCGCCGCATGGGGCGCAGCGACAGCGCCGCCGAGATCGCGATCGGCCGCGAACGCCACCTGCGCCGCAGCGGGCTGATCGGCCTGTCGGCGCCGCCCGCGCTGCGCTGGTTGCCGCGACTGGGTCATCTGCTGTTCGGTGCGTTTGCCGGCTACGGGCATCGGCCGCTGCGCCTGGTGATGGCCGCCGCGGTACTGTGGATCGGGTGCGCCGGCGTCTACTGGGCCGCGGCCGACAGCGGCCTGATGGCACCGACCGCGCCGCAGAGCGGACGCACTCCTGCGCCGCTGCGACCGCTCGCCTATTCGCTCGACGTGCTGGTGCCCCTGGTCGACCTGCACCAGCGGCAGCGCTGGGCGCCGCTGCTCAAGGCCGACCAGCCCGCGGACCCCGCGGCACTGGTGCAGGCACTGACCTGGATCGAGGCACTGTGCGGCTGGCTCGCGACGTTGACGCTGCTCGCGATCGCGACCGGCCTCACCGACCGCGACCGGCGCAGCTGATCCAGGGAAAAGGGCCGTGGGCGTCTTGCCCACGGCTCTCAACGAGACCGCGTCGCGATTCGGTCGCGTCAGCTGCCGATCCGGCCGCCGTCGTTCTTCGTGATCGCCACCGTCGCCGAGCGCGGGCGCGCCGTCGTGGCGCCGCCGGCGCCGTAGCCGGCGTTGGCCGGCCAGTGGCTCTTGTACTTCGTCGGGTCCAGGATGTCGGCCACCGCCGCGAGCACCTCGCCCGGGTGCTGGATGTTCGCGAACAGCGTCTTGCCGTCCGGCGTTTCGGTGCAGCCGGTCAGTTCGCAATCGACCGGGCCGACGAGGAAACGGCGCAGCGTGTCGGCGGCCGGCTTCTTGCCCACGTAGGTGTCGATCGCCACCGCGCTGCCGTCGGCCTTGGTGTAGTTCAGCGTGGTCTTCACGCCGTCGCCGACCTTGCCCGGCACGCCGACCAGCATCATGCAGTTGGTCACGTCGGTGTAGGAGCCGTCGTCGGTCTGGATCCAGCACAGGCCGGTGTTCTTGCTGAACCACAGGCCGTCGGGGCTGGAGAAGTCCTGGTCGGCGGTGAGCGCCGACAGATTGATCGTCGTCGTATCGGCATCCGACTGCGCGCCGAACAGGTAGACGTCCCAGCTAAAGCTCGTCGCAGCGGTTTCGCCCGCCACTTCGGCCATGCGGATGATGTGGCCGTTGATGTTGCCCGGCGCGCCCGGCGTGCCGCCCGCATAGGCGTCGGCATAGCTGCGCGGGTTCGCTGCGTCCAGCCCCTGCTGCGACGACGACGACGGTTCGAGCTTGCGGTTGCTGTTGTTCGTCAGCGAGTAGTAGATCTCGCCGGTGACCGGGTGCACTGCGCACCACTCCGGGCGGTCCATCTTGGTCGCGCCGACCGCGTCGGCGGCCAGGCGGGCATTGACCAGCACGTCGGCCTGGTCGGCGAACGCATAGGTGGCGTAGCCGGCGATCAGCGCGTTCGCGATGCTCAGTTCGATCCAGCTGCCGGTGCCATCGGCGGCGAATTTCGCGACGTACAGCTTGCCGCTGTCGAGGTACTTGTCGCCGGTGGCCAGGCGGTTGGCCGGGTTCGCATCGGCATCGGCCCAGGTCGCGGTGGAGACGAACTTGTAGATGTACTCGCCGCGCGAATCGTCACCCATGTAGACGGCCAGCGGCTTGCCGGCGGTGCGCTTGCCGAACGCCGCACTCTCGTGCGCGAAGCGGCCGAGGCCGGTGCGCTTCTTGACGGCGGCCGACTTGTCGTACGCGTCGATCTCGACGATGTAGCCGAAGCCGTTCAGTTCGTTGCGGTAGTCGTCGGTGCCGTCGGTGCTCGTGCCCAGCTTGCTGATGATCCAGCGTGCGTACTCGTCTTCGGTGCCGGCGGTTTCCCAGCCATGGCGGCTGGCAGCGCCCTGCGCGCGGCCGTAGCGGTTCAGCGAGACGACACTGCGGTCCGCGCGCGCGGCGTTGTCGGTGGCCGAGCGGGTGAAGTACCCGGACCAGTTTTCCTCACCCGTCAGGTAGGTGCCCCAGGGCGTGTAGCCGGTGCCGCAGTTGTTGATGGTGCCGCGCGTGCTCAGGCCGGACACCGAGTACTTCGTCTTCATCAGCGCGTTGCCGGCGGCCGGGCCTGACAACATCACCGGCGTCAGCGGCGTGACGCGGCGGTTGTAGGTCGAGCTCTGCACATAGGCCCAGCTGCCGTTGGTCTTGCGCACTTCGACGACCGACACGCCATGCACCGGGATTTCCTTGTCGGCTTCGCTCTTCGGACGCGGGTTCACCGTGCCGCCGTTGACATGCAGGTAGTACGAACGCACGTCAATGCCGCTGGTGGCTTCGTGGTTCATCGCCAGCAGGCCGCGCTCGGAGCCGTTCGCGTCGCGTGCCGTGCCATCGGCCGTCAGGCCGAAATACTCCATGCCGTCGTGGTGATCACCGGCGCGGTTCGCGTAGTCGGTGTCGGTGCCATCGTTCTTGTAGGCCGCGGTCGCCGCGGTCAGCGGATCGCCGAGCGCGTAGATCGCGGTGGCGGTGTAGCCGGTCGGTACCGTGACCTTGTCGGCCAGGCTCTTCGCGACGGCAGAGAAGCTCAGCGCCGTGACGGGCGCCGGCGACGCCGGGGCCGCCTCATCATCATCGCCGCCACCGCAGGCCGTGAGGCCCCAGCCGCCGAGCACGGCGCTGGCCGCCGTGCCGACGCCGCCGCGCAGCACCGAGCGGCGGCTCAAGCGCGCATCGAGCACGGCCTGGAAATCGGTGTTGCCGGACGTGTTGTGATCGATGTCGTCCGCGCTCATCGCGTCGAGCGGGAAATCAACTGCTTTGTTCAAGATACATCCTTGCTGAGTGTAAAGATCCGAGCTGGGCGCGAGCATAGGAAGCATCCGTGAACGGCGCGTGACACACCGATGACAGCTGTGCGATGCGCCAGCCTCGCCCGGGCAGGCACGCGAGTTGCGACCGGCAAACGCGGCTCGCGCCGAACCATGGACAATCGAACAACGCAACGCAAAGGATCACTTGATGGCGCACATCCACTTCATCGGCGGCGAAAAAGGCGGCGTGGGCAAATCGCTCACCGCCCGCGTGCTGGCGCAGTACATGATCGACAGGGCGATCCCGTTCCTGGGCTTCGACACCGATCGATCGCACGGCGCGTTGATGCGGTTTTATGCGGGCTACGCGTCGCCGGTGGTGATGGACCACTACGAGGCGCTCGACGTGATCGTCGAAGCCGCCGCCGAGCAGCCGGGGCGGCGCATCCTCGTCGACCTGGCCGCACAGACGCACGAGTCGCTGGTGCGCTGGCTGGACGAAACCGGCGCGATCAACATGGCCGCCGAGATGGGCATGACGATGCACTACTGGCACGTGATGGACAGCGGCAAGGACTCGGTCGACCTGCTGGAAAAACTGCTCGACCGTTTCGGCACCGGGCTGAGGTACGTGCTGGTGCGCAACCAGGTGCGCGGCAACGATTTCTCGGTGCTCGAGCAATCGGGCCAGCAGCAGCGCGCGCTCGAGCTCGGCGCGAAGATCGTCTCGATCCGCAAGCTGCACGACGGCGTGATCCAGAAGATCGACGCCGGCAGCAGCAGCTTCTGGAAAGCCAAGACCCCGGGCGACCCGACCAGCACCGGCCTCGGGATGATGGATCGCCAGCGCGTCAAGATGTGGCTGCGCGACATGTACCGCGAGATCGACGATGTCGGCATCTGACGGCGCACGCTGACGATGCAGCGCCGCATCCTGCTGCGCGGCGCCGCCGCGCTGATCGCCACGCCTCCTGCGCTGCTGCGCCACGCACTCGGCGCCGACGCGCCACGCTTCGCGCTCGGCATCGCCTCGGGGCAGCCGCGCGCGAGCAGCGTCGTGCTCTGGACGATGCTGACCGGCGCCGGTCTGCCCGAGCGCGTCACGGTGCAGTGGGAGATCGCGTTCGACGAGGCCTTCACGCGCATCGCCGCGCGCGGCGAAGAAACCGCCGAACTCGCCTGGGCCCACAGCGTGCATGCCGAACCCGCCGGGCTGGAGCCGGCACGCTGGTACTGGTACCGCTTCTCGGCGCTGGGCCAGCAGAGCATGGTCGGCCGCACGCGCACCGCGCCGGCGGCCGATGCCGCGGCCGCGTCGCCGTTCAACTTCGTGATCACGAGCTGTCAGCGCTGGGACGTGGGCCACTACGCCGCGTGGAAGCACGTCGCGGCCGAGGAGCTCGACGCGGTGCTGTTCCTGGGCGACTACATCTACGAATACGCCTCCGGGCCGAAGGCGGTGCGCCCGGTCGAGGGCGGCCATGTGCGTACGCTGGCGCAGTACCGCGCCCGCTACGCCACGCACAAGAGCGACCCGGCGCTGCAGGCCGCGCACGCGGCCGCGCCGTGGCTGCTGGTGTGGGACGACCACGAGGTCGGCAACGACTACGCCAATCTGCAAGGCCAGGAGCTCGAGCCCGACTTCAAGAGCCAGCGCGCTGCGGCCTACCGCGCGTACTGGGAGCACATGCCCTTCCCTAAATCGGCACGCCCGGTCGACGCCGACATGCGCATCACCGGCCGGCTCGACTGGGGCCGCCTGGCGCGCATCCACCTGCTCGACGACCGCCAGTACCGCGACGTGCAGGTCTGTCCGAAGCCCGGGCGCGGCGGCTCGAACACCGTCGCGCTGAAGGACTGCCCGGCCTTCCTCGATGCGCGCCGCACGCTGCTCGGTGCCGAGCAGGAGCGCTGGCTCGCCGAGGGCTGGGACAGCACCCGGCCGTGGAACCTGCTCGCCCAGCAGACGCTGATGGCGCGTTTCTCGTCGACCGATCCGGCCCAGGGCGGCACCTACTGGACCGACGGCTGGGATGGCTACCCGGCCGCGCGCCAGCGCCTGCTCGACGGGGTCGCGCAGCGCAAGCTGGGAGGCGTCGTCGTGCTCGGCGGCGACGTGCACAGCCACTACGTCGCCGACCTGAAGGCCGACTTCAACGACCCTGCGTCCGCCGCGATCGCGACCGAGTTCTGCGGCAGCTCGATCAGCAGCCTCGGGATCGCGCAGGCGCGCATCGACGCCGCGCGCGCATTCAACCCGCACATCCGATACGGCCGCAGCGACCAGCGCGGCTACATGCGCTTCACGCTCGATGCGCGCCAGTTGCAGGCGCAGATCCGTGTCGTCGACGACGCGCTCGATCCCTCCAGCGGCATCACGACCGCGGCCCGCTTCGTCGTCGAGGCCGGACGGCCGGGCGCGCTGCCCGCCTGAGCGGCGAGGGCGTTGCCCCGAGCCGGGCCTCGGCTACCATCGCCGCACAACACCACGCTCAAACCGGAGGATGAATGAGCACGCCCGCCGACCAGAACCCCTTTGCCCCACCGACCGCGCGCGTCGAAGACGTCGCGACCGGTGGCCTCGAACTGGCCGGCCGCGGCGCACGCCTCGGCGCGGTGCTGATCGACGGCCTGATCCAGGGCGCGATCTACTACGCGATCGCGTTCACGATGTTCCGATCGATGATTCCCGACACCACGGGCGCCAACGTGTTCAGCGGCTTCGTGATCCAGCTCGTCGCGGGCATCGGCCTGTTCGTGCTGGTCCAGGGCTACCTGCTCGCGACGCAGGGCCAGACCATCGGCAAGAAGCTGCTCGGCCTGCGCATCGTGCGCAGCAACGGCGAAGCGGTCGGCATCGGCCGCATGCTCGGCCTGCGCTATTTCCTGGGCTGGGTCATCACGATGATCCCGTTCATCGGTGTCGTCTACGCGCTCGCCGATGCGCTGCTGATCTTCCGCGATTCACGCAAGTGCCTGCACGACAACATCGCCGACACGATCGTCATCAAGGCATGAGTGGAGCCCCCCGGCCGACGCGTACGTCGGCCGACCCCCAGGGGTCACGGGGAGCCCCTTCGTGGCCCTTGGGATGCGGGCCGGCTTGGGAGCGGCCCGGCGCTCGGCCCGCCGTCGCCTCCACCGGAGTTTCGTGATGGGCGCCTCGGCTCTCGACACGGTCTTCATCACCGAGACGCCCGAGGGCATCGCGCTGCCGCTGCGCCCGGCGGGGATGATGGCGCGCAGCTTCGCGTACCTGATCGACGCGCTGCTGCGCGTCGCGATCCTGATCGCCGCGGCCTCGGTGCTGGGTGCGATGTCGCGCTTCGGCACCGGGCTGTTCATGATCCTGACCTTCGGGCTGGAGTGGCTGTACCCGGTTGTCTTCGAGCTGATGCCCACCGCCGCGACCCCCGGCAAGCGTGCGATGGGTCTGCGCGTGGTGATGGATTCGGGCCTGCCGGTCACCCCGGCGGCGGCACTCGTGCGCAACCTGCTGCGTGCGGCCGACTTCCTGCCGGTCGGCTATGCGCTCGGCCTGCTGATGCTGCTGGTGCGCCCGGATTTCAAGCGTCTGGGCGATCTCGCGGCCGGCACGCTGGTGGTCCACGCCACGAGCGCGCATCTCGACGGCCCGTTGCCCAGCGCCGAGCCGGCGCCGCCGGCGCGACCGCTGTCGACCCGCGAGCAGGCCGCGATCGTCGCCTGGGCCGGGCGCGCCACGCGGCTCACGCCGGAGCGCCTCGATGAACTGGCCGCGCTCGCTGGCCCGGTCACCGTCCAAGCTGTGGGTGGCAGCCCGACCGCACGGCTGGCGCGCGTGGCGCAATGGCTGGTGGGGCGCCGATGACCCCGCTGCAGTTCGAGGCCGACTACGCGCCGATGTGGGATGAGCTCGACGCGGCGCTCGCGCATGTCGAGGCGGGCCGCAAGATGTGGTCGGTCAGTTGGCGCAAGCGCGCCGCGCCGCTCGGTGAAGCGCCGGACTCGGCGCGCCTCGCGAAGCTGTACCGCGCCGCCTGCGAGCAGCTCGCGCTCGCACGCTCGCGCGCCTACCCGGCGCGCCTGACGAACCGCCTCGAGTCGCTGACGCAGCGCGCGCACCAGCTGATCTACCGCCGCAGCGACTACGGCGCGGCGCGCCTCGCGCGGCTCTTCCTGCTCGACTTCCCGCAGGCCGTGCGCGACCACTGGCGCCATGTGCTGGTGGCCAGCCTGGTGTTCGGCCTGCCGCTGGTGCTGCTGGGCATCGCGACCTATGTCGACCCCGGCTTCATCCTGACGATGCATGACGCGCGGACGGTGCAGGGCTACGAGCACATGTACGGCCCGGCGGCCGAGGCCATCGGCCGCGAGCGCAACGCGCAGACCGACTGGATGATGTTCGGCTTCTACATCATGAACAACATCTCGATCGCGTTCAAATGTTTTGCCGGCGGCATCTTCCTCGGCGTCGGCAGCCTGTTCTTCCTCGCCTACAACGGCATCGCTGCCGGCAGCCTCGCGGGCTACCTGACTGCGCGCGGCCATGGCGAGACCTTCTACTCGTTCGTCGTCACGCACGGCGCGTTCGAGCTCACCGCGATCGTGCTGGCCGGTGCCGCCGGCCTGCGCCTCGGCCAGGCGCTGCTCGCGCCGGGCCGGCGCACCCGCCGCGCGGCGCTGGAGCTGGCGGCGCGCGAGGCGGCGGTCCTCGTCTATGGCGTGATCGCGATGCTGCTGATCGCCGCCGCGCTGGAAGCGTTCTGGTCGTCGGCGCGCTGGATCGCGCCGGCGGTGAAGTTCGGCGTCGGCGGCGTGTGCTGGGCGCTCGTGATTGCGTATCTGGCGGGCCAGGGTCGTGCGCGCAGCGCCGTGGGCCGAGGGGCACCATGAAAATCGAGGCGATCGCGGTGCAATTGCGGCCACGCTCGATGAGCGAGGCCACCGACCTCGGGGTGCGCCTGGTGCAGGCGAATGCACGCTCGGTATGGGCCACGTTCACGCCAGTCTGGGCGGTGGTCGTGCTGATCGCGCTGGCCTGCGGCAGCATCACGCCCTGGCTGCCGGGCTGGATCATCTTCTGCATCAAACCCTGGCTGGACCGCACGCTGCTGTTCGTGTTGTCGCGCGCGGTGTTCGGCACACCGACGCGCCTGCGCGATGTCTGGGCCGCGCAGCGCACGGTCTGGTGGCAGCAGCTGTGGTCGACGCTGACCTGGCGCCGCCTCTCGCCGTGGCGCTCGTACACCCAGCCCGCGCGCCAGCTCGAGGGCCAGCGCGGTGCAGCCGGTCGCACGCGGCGCAAGCAGTTGCTGCGCGGCAAGCAAGGAGCGGCGTTCGGCATGCAGCAGGCGTTCTGGCACGCCGAGGCATTGTTCGCGATCGGCGTCATCTTGCTGTTCGTGTGGTTTGCGCCCGCGAGCCCTCAACGTTCCTTCGCAGAGACGATCGCGCTGTTGAACGAACCCGTCGTCTTGATGCTTTACACGATGGTCTACGCCGGCGTGGTGCTGCTGGTCGAGCCTTTCTATGTTGGCGCCGGTTTCGCGATGTACCTGAACCGCCGCGTCGAGCTCGAGGCCTGGGACATCGAACAGGAGTTTCGCCTTGCGTTCGCGCAATGACATGCTGCCCCGGCTCGCCATCGTCGCCGCGCTGACGGCCATGGCGGCGCACGCCGAGGAAGGGCCACCCGCACCGGCCCCGGCGACGCTGTCGGCCGAACGTGTGCAGCGCGTCGTCGCCGAGATGAAGGCGGACCCGGGCCTCAACGGCAAGCACACCGAACACGAGCTGCGCTGGAAGAACCTCGAGCCCGACAAGCCCTCGCGCAACGATGCGCCGCCCTGGCTGGTGCAGCTCGTACGCTGGCTCGCCGACGCCGGCCGCGGCCTGGTCTGGGTGCTGGGCGCGATCGCGGTCGCGCTGTTCGCGGTGTTCGCCTGGCGCTGGGCCAGCGTGCGCTCGGACGCGCGGCGCGCGCGCGCCGAACTGCGGCCCAGCCACGTCAACGAGCTCGACATCCGCCCCGAGAGCCTGCCGGCCGACATCGGCGCCGCCGCGCACGCGCTGTGCCGACGCGGCGAGATGCGCGCGGCCTTGTCGCTGCTGTACCGCGGTGCGCTCTCGCGCCTGGTGCACGATCACCTCGTCGCGATCCGTGCGGCCAGCACCGAGGGCGAATGCGTGCGCCTCGCCGAACAGGTGCTGCCGGCCTCGGCCAGTGCGTACTTCGAGCGCCTCGTCGGCGCCTGGCAGACCGAGGTCTATGCTGGCCGCGCCACCGATGCCGGCGCGGTCTCCGCGCTGTGCGCAGCCTTCGACACGCACTTCGCAAGCCGGTCGACTCACGCCCCCCAACCCATGGCGGTCGCCGCATGAAACTCGGCCGTCAGCATGCGCTCGGCGGCTTCGTCGCCCTCGTGCTCGGCGTTGCCGGCATTTGGCTGGCGCTGCACACCGAGTGGGTCGAGGTCCAGGTCAACGACCCGCCGACGGGCGCGGCGCAGCGCGACAACGACTACCGCCTGAAGCAGCTCGCCACGCGGCTGGGTGCACAGGTCAGCGCGCCCGCCAACCTCGACCGGCTGCCGCCGCCGGGCGCGACGCTGGTGCTGAGCTCGACGCACTGGAACATCTTCCCCGAGCGCGCGCAGCTGCTCAGGCGCTGGATCGAGGCCGGCGGCCACCTGTGGTTGCCGTACCAGGGCGCGGTCGACGAGACACTGGCCTGGATCCCGGTCACCTGGGCGCGCATCACCAAACCCAAGCCGGCGGTCGCGGCGCCCGCCCGCGCGGCGTCGGCCGCGGATGATGACGACGAGGACGATGACGAGGACGACGAAAAAGCCCCCGCCGAGCCGGCCCCGAAGGCCTCCCCGGCGGCGACGATCACCAAGCCGCGTTGTCCCGGTGTCGGCGAACCGGCGCACGTGACGCCGGCGTTCGGCACCCACCGCCTGTTCGACGCCTGCCTCTACGCGCGCGAAACGCTGCGCCCGAGCGTGCCGGTGCAGTGGGCGCTGTATGGCGAGCACGGCGCGGTGGTCGCGCGCGTGCCGGTCGGGCGCGGCAGCGTCACGGTCGCCAGCGCCACCATGCCCTGGGGCAACGCCCAGCTGCTGAACAGCGACAACGCCCTGCTCGCCGCCGCGACGCTGCGCCTGCAGCCCGGCCAGATCTTGTGGTTCGTGCAGGACGAAGCGCGCGCGCCCTTGCTGAGCTTTCTGTGGAGCACCGGCACGCCCGCGGTGCTGCTGGGCGCGATCGCGCTCGCGTTCGCGCTGTGGCGCGGCGCGGTGCGCTTCGGGCCGCGCGCCGCGGTGCTGCCGACAGTGCGGCGCTCGGTTGCCGAGCAGATCCGCGGCACCGCCGAATTCATCCACCATCACGGCGGCCGCGCGCTGCACGCGGCCCAGCTGCGCGGGCTGCACGAGGCCGCGCGGCCGCGCATCCAGGGCTTCGATGCACTGATCCTCGGCGAGCGCGCGCAGGCGATCGCGAAGGCGACGAGCCTGGATGCGCACACCCTCGCCCGGGCGATGAACCCCGAGCTGAACTCGGCCCTGAACCGCCACCCGAGCGCCGCACTCGCACTGATCGAGACCGCGCGCCGCCGCCTGCTGATGAACACCGCCATCCTGTCGCGAGCCGACTCCCGCTGAGGACCTCTTCGATGCAACTCAACCCTGCCGATATCACCCGTGCCGCCGAAGTGCTGGCCGCACTGCGCGACGAAGTCGCCAAGGCCGTCGTCGGCCAGCGCCAGGTCGTCAATCAGACGCTGATCGCACTGGTCGCGTCCGGCCATGTGCTGATCGAGGGCGTGCCCGGCCTGGGCAAGACCCTGCTGGCGCGCGCACTCGCGCAGGCGCTGTCGCTCGAGTGCTCGCGTGTGCAGTTCACGCCCGACCTGATGCCGTCCGACATCACCGGCCACACCGTGCTCGACACCAGCGTGGCCGGCACGCCCGAGCTCGGCGCGCTGCGCGTGCGCCGCGGCCCGGTGTTCACCAACCTGCTGCTCGCCGACGAGATCAACCGCGCGCCGGCGAAGACGCAGAGCGCGCTGCTCGAGGTGATGCAGGAATACCAGGTCACGATCGAGGGCCAGACCCTGCCGCTGACCAAGCCCTTCATGGTGCTGGCGACGCAGAACCCGCTCGAGACCGAAGGCACTTACCCGCTGCCCGAGGCCCAGCTCGACCGCTTCCTGTTCAAGATCGAGGTCGGCTACCCATCGCTCGAGGAGGAAGCCGCGATCGTCCGGCTCACGACCTTGCTGCAGGCCGGCGATCAGCTGCCGCTGGCGGGCGTGCAGGCGCGGCTCGACCAGCGCTCGGTGCTGTCGCTGCAGAAGATGGCGGCCTATGTGCGCACCGACGACCGTGTCGTCGAGTACGCGGTGCGCATCGCGCGGGCCACGCGCGACTGGAACGGCTTCGCGTTCGGCGCCGGCTCGCGCGCCGCGATCGCGCTGGTGCGCGCCGCACGCGCCGCCGCGCTGATGAACGCGCGCGACTTCGTCACGCCCGACGACATCAAGCAGCACGCGCTGCCGGTGCTGCGCCACCGCGTGCTGTTGTCGCCCGACGCCCAGCTCGAGGGCCGCCGCGTCGACGAGCTGCTCGAAGCCTTGCTCGACAGCGTCGAGGCGCCGCGCCTCTGAACCGGTAGCCACGATGCGGCTCAGGCTGATTCCGTCGCGCGCCAGCGTCTACACGCTCGCGGCGTTCGCGCTGGCCTGCGCCGTCGCGCTCGTGATGGGGGTGCCGCTGCCCGAGGTGAAGCAGGCCGCGGGCCAGGGCGCCGCCGCGCTGTTCGCGATCGCGCTGATCGACGTGGCCTGGAGCGCGTGGTCGTGGTGGCGCGCGCCGCTGAAGTGGCAGCGCCAGCTGCCGGCCGCGTTCGCGATCGGCGTGCCGCGCACCTTGACCGGCACGCTGATCAACGAGGGCCGCACGGCCTGGCGCGTCGCGCTGTTCGACCAGGTCGACGCGAGCTTCGATGTCGAGGGCCTGCCGCACACGCTGTACGCCGCGGCGCAGGCGCGCACGACGATCCATTACCAGGTCACGCCGCGCGTGCGTGGGCCGGTGCGCTTCGAGCCCGCCGATCTGCGCGTGCGCACGCGCCTCGGCAGCGCCGAGCTGCTGCTGAACGTCGGCGCGACCGAAACGCTGCGCGTCTATCCGAACTTCGCCGCGGTCGCGCGTTATGCCTGGCTCGCGAGCGACAACCGGCTCGCCGAGATCGGCATCAAGGCGGCGCCGCAGCGCGGTGCCGGCACCGATTTCAAGCAGCTCGCCGAGTACAAGGCCGGCGACTCGATCCGCCACATCGACTGGAAGGCGACGCAGCGCCACCAGCGCGCGATCGTGCGCGAGTACCAGGACGAGCGCGACCAGCGCGTGCTGTTCCTGCTCGACTGCGGGCGCCGCATGCGCGCCGACGAAGGCGCGGCCGCGCACACCGGCAGCCACTTCGACGAGGCGCTGAACGCGCTGATGCTGCTCGCCCACGTCGCGCTGAAGGAAGGCGACGCGGTCGGCGCGATGACCTTCGGCACCGAGGCCGGCCAGCAGCGCCATTTCGCGCCGCGCAAGGGCAGCCACTCGCTGAACGCGCTGATGGCGATGCTGTACGACATCGAGCCGCGCGCGACCCACTCCGACTACCTGCTGGCCGCCGCCGACCTGATGCGCGTGCAGCGCAAGCGCGCGCTGATCGTGGTGCTGACGAACTTCCGCGACGAGGACAGCGCCGAACTCGCGCCGGCATTGCGCCTGTTACGCACCCGCCACCTGGTGCTGCTGGCCAGCCTGCGCGAGCGTGTGCTGCGCGAGCTCGCCGAGCAGCCGCTGACGGGCGACGCCCGAGCCGTCGAGATCGCCGGCGCGCACCTGTTCGCGCAGTCGCGCCGCGATGCGTTCGCGCGGCTGGCGACGCGCGACGGCTTGCTGATCGACGTCGAGCCGGCGCAGCTGCCGGCGCAGCTCGTGAACCGCTACCGCGCGATCAAGCGCGCGGGCTTGTTGTGACTCGCGATCAAGCGCGCCGGCCTCTTGTGATCGGTGATCAGAACAGCCCGGCCTTGCCGGCGGCGTCGAGCACCCCTTTGGACAGGTCGGCGAGCTGCGCATTCACGTCGCTCGACGGCGGGGTGCTGGCGCGCGCCGACCACATCAGGCGGCCGCTGGCCACATCGGTGACGCGGCCGCTCGCCGAATAACCATTGCTGACCTGGCCGCCGCCGATCGGTGCCGACACGCCGACGCCAGCCGCCGAATGCCGGCCGAAGCCGAACCCGCCGACGCTCAGCATCATGCCCGGGCTCACGCTCGCCGACGACGCGCCGACGGTGACGCTGAACACGGCCTTGGCGCCGCGGTCACGCGCGGCGGGCAGGTAGTGCGCGTCGGCGATGCCCGGCTGCATCGCGGCCACCGTGCCGGGCGCGGCGAACACCGGCCTGGCACCGCGCGCGCTCAGCTCGGCCGACACCTGGTCCTCGCAGATGCGGCGCAGCACGTCGTCCGCGGTCTCGCAGCTCACCATCACGGTGGCGCCTCGCAAGTAGCTGGAGGGCAGATCGACATTGCGCCATTGGGCGTCGACCACGGTCGAGGCACAGCCGACGAGTGCCAGCGCAGCGAGCGTGGCGACCGGCGTGGCGCAGCGGAGGGCAATGGGCATGATGGAACTCCTGGCGAGACGGTGACAGCCGCAAAGCATAAGCAGCACGTCGGCGCGCAGGCAATGCGGGATTTGCCGCCGAGGGGCATCATCACGCGCGATGCGGCGTGCGGGCAACGCCGGTCACATCGCGTTGCAACTGCGACGACGCGGCGCCGCCATTTAGGGCGCCGTCGTCAATTGACCGGCGTGAGCTTGGCCACCGACAACGCCAGCCATTTCATGCCGTGGCGGCCGAAGTTGACCTGCGCGCGCGCGTCCTCGCCGCTGCCTTCGAGCGTGACGATCACGCCCTCGCCGAACTTGGTGTGGAACACGCTCTGGCCGGATCGCAAGCCATGGCTCGGCGCCTTCGGCACGAGCGGCGGCGCGCTCGGCAAACCCGCCACATTGCCGGTGCCGACGATCGAGTGCAGACCCGAGCCGCGCGCCCAAGCGGCCTGGTAGTCGCGCGCGAAGCCCGAGCCGAAGCCCTGGTTGCGCGGCGTGATCCACTTCAGCGCGGCCTCGGGCAGCTCGTCGAAGAAGCGGCTCTTGACGTTGTAGCGCGTCTGGCCGTGCAGCATGCGCGTCTGCGAGAAGCTCAGGTACAGGCGCTTGCGCGCGCGCGTGATCGCGACATACATCAGGCGCCGCTCTTCCTCGAGGCCGTCGGCGTCGGACGCCGAGTTCTCGTGCGGGAACAGGCCTTCCTCAAGCCCGGTGATGAACACGCAGTCGAACTCCAGGCCCTTCGCCGAATGCACCGTCATCAGCTGGATCGCATCCTGCCCGGCCTGCGCCTGGTTGTCGCCGGCCTCGAGCGAGGCGTGCGTCAGGAACGCGGCGAGCGGCGACATGATCTCGCCGGTCTCGGCGTCGGGCGCCAGGTCGACCGCGGCGACGGCCGTCGGCGTGCCTGCGCTGATCGCGCCCGCGTGTTCGTCGACCGGCAATGCGATCGCGTCCTTGCCGAAACCCTCCTGCGTCACGAAGGCCTCGGCCGCGTTGACGAGTTCGTCCAGGTTCTCGATCCGGTCGCGGCCTTCCTTGTCGGTCTTGTAGAACTCGACCAGGCCAGAGGCCTGCAGCATGTGCTCGATGATGTCGCGCAAGGTCATGCCGCGCGTCATCTCGCGCATCGCATCGATCATCGCGACGAAGGCCTGCACGTTGCCGCCGCCCTTGCCGGCAAGCGCCCCGACGCTCTGGTAGAGGCTGCGGCCGCTGGTGCGCGCCGCGTCCTGCAGTTGTTCGACGGTGCGTGCGCCGATGCCGCGCGTCGGGAAGTTGACGACGCGCAGAAAGCTCGTGTCGTCGCTCGGATTCTCGATCAGCCGCAGGTAGCTCAGCGCGTGCTTCACCTCGGCGCGCTCGAAGAAGCGCAGCCCGCCGTAGACCTTGTACGGGATGCCGGCGTTGAACAGCGCGCTTTCCATCACGCGGCTCTGCGCGTTGCTGCGGTAGAGCAGCGCGATGTCGCTGCGCTTGGTTCCCTCGCGGTGCAGCTGCTGCGCTTCTTCGACGAACCATTGCGCCTCGGCGAAGTCGCTGGTCGATTCGCGCACGCGCACCGGCTCGCCCGGGCCGGCCTCGGTGCGCAGGTTCTTGCCGAGGCGATTGGTGTTGCGCGAGATCAGCTCGTTGGCCGCATCGAGGATGTTGCCGAATGAACGGTAGTTGCGCTCGAGCTTGATCACCTGGTCGACATGGAACTCGCGCTCGAACGCGGCCATGTTGCCGACCTGCGCGCCGCGGAACGCGTAGATGCTCTGGTCGTCGTCGCCGACCGCGAACACGGCGGTCTCGGGGCCGGCGAAGATCTTCAGCCACGCGTACTGCAGCGTGTTGGTGTCCTGGAACTCGTCGACCAGGATGTGGCGGAAGCGCCGCTGGTAGTGCTCGCGCAGCGGTGCGTTGTCGCGCATCAGCT
>Ga0307508_10001067_pt1 | contig 31703 bp, 22 predicted proteins | sample 9_EM_MG_FD_203089 | JGI IMG/M metagenome (GOLD analysis project Ga0307508, IMG submission 203089) | Populus trichocarpa ectomycorrhiza microbial communities from riparian zone in the Pacific Northwest, United States - 9_EM | ecosystem: Host-associated > Plants > Roots > Unclassified | place...
GATAATCTGACAGCAGGAGGTGATTCTCTACAATGTTATCTATCATATGTGAGCAATAGTAGAAAACTTAATTGGTTTTGTGTCGCTGGTTGTTGATTGCGATCGGGGTCACGAAATTAGTGTGGTAGCGACCGACGACCAAATTTTCTATTTGGACTTTTGTAACTAAAAACCGCCGTCATCCATCATCACTCACGCTGCCATCGATCGATTTCTATGACCATGTCTCGTTCCCCATCACTACCACCTATCCCAGTCACCAAAGCCATAGGCGTTGGGCAGGGATTCGGTGACTTCAAGACATTCAAGATGGCAATGCAGTCGGTGGCGGTGGGTGGGGAAGAACACAATTGCATGGGCATAGGGCCGGTCCAAGTTCTCGGCACATAAGCATGGAGTTCGAAGCAGCCAAAAAAGCGAGAGAAAAAAAAAACTGGCTCACGGCGATGATCTACAGTCCAAAGCAGCTCAGTTTGCGAAACTTCCCGCCCACGCCGATGCGATACGTACTGCCGATCCGGAAACGACTGCGATATTGGCTACGGAGGACCGTGAAGGGGGATCACGGCTGCACGGAATATCGTTGTATTGAAATCGTCCACAGGTGCATTTGTATACGCTGAACAAGACCTACTTGATGCCAATTGCCGCAGGACGGGTGTACAAATGCATGGTCAGCATCCGCATAACGAACTTGCCGGACAAGCGAATGTTCCGTAGACTCCTGTAACAACTTGGAGGAATGCTTTGTGAGTATTGCTTCACTGTCGTGATACTTCTGGGCTTCCTGTAGCCGTCGAAACCGGTGATCCGTACATTTTGGCCACAGTGAGTGCAAAAGATCAAGCACCGATAGTCGTTGTTCCTCCAGAATCCACTAGTTCATCACCTCTACGAGGTCTGAAGTGTTATGGCCGTATCGCTTCCCCAAAAGATAGGGGGTTTCCCAGAGTGCCAGCGGACTGTCTCCGAGGTACGCTGCTGCTTGTGGGGAAACATCTCGGAGGCTCGGAGCTTTGCGAAGCCCGTCCGTGCTCGTTCCCCTGTGAGAGGGAATCTGATATGGGCGTTGAGAGCGGCTCGGGAGGGGACACCGTAGTTCTTCTGAGTATTGCGGGAGATGTGTTCAACACGGAAGGCTCGGTTGGCAAGTGATATTTCGTTGTTGGCCGCTCGGGATCCTTTGTCCCGATCACTCGTCATGGTTGTCATTGGACTTTGAGGTTCGGTATCGCTGTGTGAAGATGTGAGCGAAACCACCGCCGCGATGACCCTACATTTCACAGCAATATCGCCAGACCGCGGAGTGACCAACTTCTATCAAAGTACTCGAAACCTCAATCGGACGAACGCCCCCACTATCCAACCACCAGCCCAGCTCTGCTGTTACTGTCTCGTCGCCCTCCATCGGCGTAAGCGCAGTACAAGCACTACCGCAGCCCGAGCTGGGAAGCTGCTGGACATCCCCAACCGAATGCAGCGGTGCAGCCGGTGCAGAGAGGAGGGCCACAATGCTTTAAATTTTCGAGCTCTACCTGAGGGGATGTAGCTGTTTTGCACTCCATGCAACGTTGCGGAGTGTGTGAGGGCGACAGCGAAGGCGAATGCGAGTGAGAGGGAGAGTGAGAGGGCATGAGCGTATGATAGGCGACTCCGACATGGGCACGGGCGAGGTTATGGGGCACAGAGGCAGTTGTGTTCCTTCTTTTTCTCTTTGTACACATATACGAGCAATCTATCACTCAGTCCGTATTGAATTCAGTATCTCGTGCGGGGGTGAACAAACCCATCGCGAGCTTCCTTCGCCTCGGGACCACCCCGCAACTCCGCTGCTGGCGCCGCAGCCACCAGCCACCACTCTCTTTTTCTTTCTTGGCAACCTCTTTTTATTTTTATTTAATTACGGTGTTTTTTTCTGTTTTTTGGGGGGTTATTCATACTCGCATGCTTTGCTATGTGGATAGACTATGACGGCGCACTTTTTATCTAGGTTTCCCGCCCCTGTCCGCTCGTTGCGAGCTCCCCTTTGCTCTCCGCCCAGGCCTGGCCCAAGGGAGATGTGGGGCGCACTAAGGAAATCACAAAGAACAAGAATCGGAACGAAAAGAAAGAACAAAAGAAAGTATGGCTCGTACTCGTCCCTTGCTCCTTAACTGTGGTGTGGGTACGTAGTAATCAAAGTGTGTTGATATGCTAGATATGTAGCGTGTATGTATATAGAAAGAATTGTGTTGGGGTGACTGCCGGTCGCGGTCACTGGCTTCTAGCGCGCCGTGCTGTATGTAAAGTACAACTACCGAAGAATATTTGTGCTCAGCCAACAAAGCAAAAACATTCCGCCTCATCGTTTCCGTTTATGTCGCTGTTCGGTTCCAGATAGATAACCACCTTAGCCTGTTGAAAGCTCTTCACGATCTGTTTTCCACCTGTGAAAACCCCTCAACAGTTGAAAACCAAACAGCCAATAGAAATCAGGCTTGGCTCCATGCAGCACTTCAAGACACTTTGATTACCCCTAACTAGTACATACTTTTTTTGGTGGGTATGCATGTAGATATCTGTCTCATCGCCCCCTCCCGCCGCCCCCCCGTGCACCATGTGTACCCCCCACTCTTCATTTAACTGGTCCACATCAGAAGTCGGACCACAAATCCCAGGATATCACCATCCGATTCTTCCAAGATGCAGTCCGTCCTTAGCGTTTTCGCCGTTTCTACATAGTGCAACACATGATACGAGTCTTCGACGACAACGTATGATCGTACGGGCCAGGCTGCGTACGACAGAAAAAAAAGATATCTATGATCTATCTAGGTCTGGCATACATAGGAAGCACGCCACTTATTTCTAGCTGTGCACCTTAACCTGAATAGGTACCTACAACAGGCGAATTTGACTCCCGCCAACGCCAGCCGGCGAGGGAAGCGTTGGAGCTGGCCAGTCGAACCGGGCTTCGAAATCCGAAAGCCACCACCAAAGAAAAGAGCCTCGTGTACGTACTCTATATCTATGTCATCGCTGTTCTAGATACCACTCCCCCAGCAAATGGGAAGGACGGAGCTCACTTCCCCTAGTACATACTACTTTACGCTGGCGTGGGAAAGACCCTTCCGCGAGAAGTGCAAACAAGCCCGTCGTGCCATCCCTCCGCTGTCTCCCGCTCCGTCCCCAGTCGGCGCGTCGAGCATCGGACATCCGGCTGGTGTTGCATTGCTGCGGATGAGTGATTCTTGCTTTCGCCCATGTGAAGAAGGCCACCAACTTGCTGTTGGTGGTTCATCGGATGTACGGTTATGCAGCTCCGCTCCGGGTCCCCATCATAGTCTCCTCGATGGGTCGATACATATGCACATCGAAATAGCATATCTAAGCAGATGGGTTCCTCGAAGTGTCCTAATCTGGAGGGGGGGGGCTCGTGAAGATCATCAGCGATCGCTGGTGACATGCGATAAACCCATGGTGATGGTTTTTTGCAGATGACGTTACCACCAAGGGCGCTTTCCCCGCCACCAACCCAAAAAACAAAAAAACAAAACAAAAAGATCACTCCACCTCCCAGGAACCGTGCAAGGCGCATCGCGAGATATCTAGTAAGAGGTGAGCTTTCCCCACTCCCAGCTAATGGTACAGTAGGTAGGTAGTGGGGTATGAAGAACGGAGCAATGGACGCTGGTATGAACAGCACTGAGGCACACTAACTAATAGAGCAGCACTGCTGGTGGATAGCGGTGAAGCACGAAGAAACAGAGCTGGCGCTGACGGAGACACCGCTGAACGCAGAAGCTCGTAGATATATACATTGTATCTGCGCTGGCGGGACAGCGGAGATGGAAAATTCGGACAGTGCGTATCTATGTACCTCGTCATGATCTACCTATGTACATATCTATGTAGGTCGCACACGAGTACTGAATAAACTAAAAAAAAAATCTCCGCTGGCGGGTGGGATCATGGATACATAGTGCCGGTAGCGCTGTACCAAGATTGGATGTATGTAGATATGATTATTGCAACCATCACGCCACTATGCTGCCGAGATGTGTGTGATGTGTGTGAGCAGATATGTATCTACGGTGGAGTGGATATCCCCATCCCGAAATCCTGGATATCTCTTTTCCCCCGCCGGCCGGGACCGCATGGCTTTGCATGCAGTCGTTCCATCTGTCCGAAGAGAGTATATGGCCTGCAGCGGTGATTGGGGGGAGGGACCTGTCGTACCTGGGGATGAGCGAGTCGGCCTGCTGAAGAGGCAAGAAATAATTGCATGCGTGTGGTGGTGGTGGCGGTAGCGGACTATCACCATTGATCGAAGAGCGGCGCCGCGGGGTGGTCACCGCTCCCCGTGAAGGGTCAGATCCCGGAGCATGGCATGGGGAACGCCATCCAATAGTGACGTTTTTCCGTGTGGGTAGCTACAGGGGGGAGGGGGGGGGCGGTGGAGCCACAAACAGGTCAATGACGACACAGCGACGAGAGCTCTGGTATAAGGACCTTCGCCGCGTCGCTCTTCTGGCGAGCTGATATCTTTTCCTCTCCTCTAAACCAGAGCAACCAAGCACCAACGACCCCAACACCGACCAACAACCTCAACACCGACCAACAACCTCTCTTCTCCCTCTCGCGTCCTTAGAATCCACGCACACAATGGCTGTCGAGATCCCCAAGATGCAGTGGGCGCAGGTCTTCGCGGAGAACCGTGGTCCCATCGAACTCAAGCAGATCCCTGTGCCGGTCCCAGGACCGGACGAGGTTCTGGTCAACATCAAGTACACCGGAGGTAAGAATCGAACCGCCTCTGGTGGGGAGAACCCCACGGGGAGAACGATTGGAACTGACGGAGTCTCGCATCTTTAGTGTGCCATACCGATCTCCACGCATGGAAGGGTGACTGGCCGCTCGAAATCAAGCTGCCCCTCGTTGGCGGCCACGAAGGAGCCGGAGTGATCGTCCAGGTCGGCGAACTCGTCAAGGACCTCCAAGTTGGCGACCATGCTGGCATCAAGTGGCTGAACGGCTCGTGCGGCGCCTGCGATTTCTGTACGTGCGAACCAGCTCCACTACCCCCCCCCATTGACAGGCTCCGATTGGGCTTTCAGCTCTAACATGGCGGCGGCGCGGGCGAACAGGTATGGCTTCCGACGAGCCCCTCTGCGGTAGTGCCGTCCTCTCCGGATACACTCGCGACGGAACCTTCCAGCAATACGCCGTCGTCAATGCCAGCCATGCCGCGCGCATCCCTAAGCACCTGCCTCTCGACGCCGTGGCGCCCATCCTCTGCGGCGGCATCACCGTTTACAAGGCGCTGAAGGAGTCCGGCGCGAAGGCGGGCGACACCGTCGTCATCACCGGCGCCGGAGGCGGTCTTGGAACACTGGCGCTGCAGTACGCAAAGGCGATGGGATACCGGACCATCGCCGTCGACTCCGGCGACGAGAAGGCGCAGATCTGCACGCAGAAGCTCGGCGCCGAGGTCTTTGTCGACTTCGCAAAGGAGGACGTGGTCGAGTCGATCAAGGGCCACACCGGCGGTCTCGGTGCGCACGCCGTCATCCTGCTTGCCGTGACGGAGAAGCCCTTCCAGCAGGCCACCGAGGTTAGTCGGCTCACCCTCCACCGCTGTGTAGGTAAAGTTCTGATCGCTAACGGGATGCTCCGCAGTACTGCCGAAGCCGCGGCGCCGTCGTCTGCGTCGGCATGCCGGCCGGCGCCAAGATCTCGGCGGCCGTGTTCCCGACTGTCGTGAGAATGTTGACCATCAAGGGTAGCTACGTCGGCAACCGATTGGACACCCAGGAGGCCATCGACTTCTTCGCTCGCGGCCTGATCACGGCGCCATTCAAGGTGGCCAAGCTGTCAGAGCTGCCGAAGATCTACGAGCTCATGGAGAAGAACCAGATCGCCGGCCGATACGTGCTGGACACCAGCGTGAGTGCCCGCCATCCAGACGGACGAACGGGGGAACTAGCTGACGGCTCTCGCTACACGCAGATGTAAACAATGTGAGGCAGTGTGATAAGGTTTCTATTGTCGCTTTTGGCTTTTGCGGATGTGGATGCGTTGCTGCCCTTTGTTCTCCTCTGCCATTTTCCGAATGTGGATAGATCAGTGGACGGGAAACGGATAATGTGTATTTTTGCATGGTCGCATGTGAACAATGGCAAAACAAAAAAATCCCAAATAGATAGCACTCTGTTCCCATGTCTTGAATACACATGATTCGAACGCAATCGGTTGTTCCGAAAACTCATTGGCTGCCTCGACATTTTCGATGCCGATCCGTGACCCCGCATCCCAGACCCGGTTCAACCAATCCCAGACAAAAGAGACAGTTGATGGGTGGTGGTCCCATGGATGCTGACTGTCCCGTGGTTCGAACTGCACTTGCCCATCACCCCTGTATCCAGTCCGCTCTTTTTGCCTCCCGGGTCAGCCTATCACTCTTTGTCCCTGTTGCAATCCGCCGCGGGAAGCATCCCCCTCCACTTAGATCATGTTAATTCACTTCGGATCCACCGTGAGCCAAACGGATCGTGATTTTGGAAGATAACTACGTGTGGCTTTCCGGGTTCGTAGATCGCACCAGCAAGTGTTCCGAAAAGAAAAGCTGATCACAAGAGGTCGTCGCCGTTGACAGAACAAGTGCATTTGAGCCGCATCGCCCGCATATCGAAGGGAGGAGAACTTCGAAGGTGGGGCGATACGCATGGTAAGTGGTAGCTAGTTAACTGGGTTTGGACAGCTCAGAGAACTCACCGTCTTGGCGCACTACGGACCAGTCCTCCGCTTCACTCCCAGCCCAACAGCAATCCCAAACATCCACAATCTACAACACCGACCATCGCTGTCAGTCCTCATCCGAGCCGTGCTTTCACAGCTACATTGAACCCTCCCCAATAGCAAAGCAAACGCCCACCGCTTCCTATCCCTCTCTCGCATAACGCTTCACTGATTCACAGCAATGATGTCCAACAAAAACCGTGGCAGAATACGTCCTCCCCGCCGCGTGAGTTGCCCCACTTCCCTCCTCCCCCCGCTTCAACCATTACCTTCTTTTGTGGGTGGTTTGTCTCACCCCTTCTGACATCAACCTTTTCCTCTACCAGGGGTTGGATATAGATCAGGTGGACTTCAATGAAGTCTGGGATATCCTGTCACAGTCGCTCGACGAGATCCACAACAAGAACGCGTCGTCTCTCTCGTTCGAAGCTCTCTACCGCAACGCCTACAAGCTCGTTCTCAAGAAGCACGGGGCGACTCTCTACGATCGGGTCAAGGATCTGGTTACCGAGCACCTCCAGCATGTAGCCGTGCGTGACGTCAGGCCCCTCGTCCCGAGCATCATGGTTACCGGTGGTAACATGATCGGGAGTGCCGCAATTGAGAAGAGGGTGGGCGGCAGCAAGTTCCTGGAGCAGTTGCAGGCTGTGTGGGAGGATCACCTGATCTGCATGGGCATGATCACGGATGTGCTCATGTACATGGTGAGCATCTACCTTGATGTGCTTCGGTGACGGCGGAGGAAGGGGAGGATGTGTCCGGTGGGTCCGCTGGAAGAGCGCTGATAGCTTCATCTTAGAATCGCATATTTTGCTCCGATCACCAACTGCCCACCACGTATACAACCGGGATGGCACTCTTCAGGGAGCACATCCTCTTCAACCCCGAGTATTCCATCGGCAAGGCCTTGACCAGTGTTATCCTCGACCAGATCAGAATGGAGAGGGAGGGAGACGTGATCAACCATCGGCCCATCAAGTCGTGCGTCTACATGCTCGAATGTCTCTACGAGTCGCCGGACGAGATTGAGAGCGAGAAGGTCTATCTGACGAGCTTCGAGGGTACTTGCCACAGCAGGTTTTCGGGTTGATGTGTGCTGGGCGACGGCTAACACCAGTGCTCGCTCACTAGGCCCTTTCCTAGAGACGAGCTCGGAGTTCTACGCAGAGGAAGCGCGGCGCCTTCTACTCGAGTGCGACGCAGCGACGTATCTACGGAAAACGGACAGGCGACTCCGGGAAGAGGCCGATCGATGCGTGGACACCCTGTCGACGCTCACTGAGGGGCGCATCCTGGCCGTCGTCGAGCATCGATTGATCGCGGAGAACATCCGCGAGGTCATGGAGATGGACTCTGGCATCGCCTTCATGCTGGACAATGACAAGTTCGACGATCTGGAACTGCTGTACAAGCTCGTGGCTAGAGTTGATCCACATATGGCCGAACTAAAGGAAATGGCATGCGCGCGGCTAATCGAACTCGGCCAACAGATAAACGCGAACCTGAAGAACCCCGCTATGGCTCCGGGAGCGGAGGAGAATGGCGACCCGACCAAGTCTGGCGCGGCTGCGGCCAGGGAAGAGAAGGCTGCGAACAGTGCGACCGTGCTGGCCATCCGATGGGTGGAGGCTGTGTTGGAATTGAAGGACAAATACGATCGCATCTGGGAGCTCTCCTTCAGCAGAGACAAGGGCGTGCAGACAGCGATCACGCGCGCCTTCACGCAGTTCATCAACGAGCTGAAGGAGGCGCCGGAGTTCATATCGCTGTTCATCGACGACAACTTGCGACGCGGAATCAAGGGAAAGTCGGAAGACGACGTGGACGCGCTGCTCGACAAGGCGGTGACGCTGTTCCGGTATCTCCAGGATAAGGATCTCTTCGAGGAGCATTACAAGGTCCACCTCAGCCGGCGTCTCCTCTATGGTCGCTCCCTCTCGCACGAGGCCGAGAAGCAGATGATCAGCAAGCTGAAGGTCGAGGTCGGAGTGGCTTTCACCAGCAGGCTCGAGGGTATGTTCAAGGACATGAATCTCTCTGCGGAGATGACCGATGAGTACCGCAAGGTGCGAGCCGAAAACGGAGCCTCGAGAGAACCGGGCATCGATCTCGGAATCAACGTCCTGACACCCACTTTCTGGCCTAGTAAGCTCATTGGGTCCGAACCGAAAACGTGCATTTATCCGCCGGCGATCGAAGTGGTGAGAGAGTCGTTCAACAAGTACTACCTGAACCGTCACACGGGTCGAAAGCTCACGTGGAAGCCCAACATGGGCACTGCGGATCTCAGGGCCACGTTCAAGGGACGAAAGCACGAGTTCAACGTGCCGACGTTCGGAATGGTGATCCTCCTTGCCTTCAACGATCTCCCCCAAGGCCAGGACAGGCTGTCCTTCGAGGATCTGCGAGCCATCACGGCGATCCCGAAGGCCGACCTGATCCGCAACCTGCAGTCCCTTGCGGTGGTAGCGAAGACGCGGCTGTTGCTGAAGACCCCAATGTCCAAGGATGTCAAGCCCACCGATGTGTTCGAAGTCAATGACCAGTTCACGTCCAAGCAGATCCGCTTCAAGGTCAACATCGTTGCCGGCACCAACAGGGCCGAGAACGAGCGGGAAAAGAAGGAGACGGACGAGCGCCTCGCAGCCGAACGGAAGCACATGATCGAGGCGGCCGTGGTGAGGACCATGAAGCAGAGAAAGCAGCTGTCCCACCAGGAGCTCGTCATGGAGGTTGTGGACCAGTTGAAGGCGCGTTTCCCGCCGGAAATGAAGTTCATCAAGACCCGGATCGAGAGCCTGATAGAGCGCGAGTACCTGGAGAGAGTCGAGGGAAGTCGTGAGACCTATCGCTATCTGGTGAGTAACCGAGGCCACAGTCGTTGTGAATCCACAGGTGCTGACGGTTGCCGCAGGCCTGATATTTCGTTCCTCTTTTTACCGGTACTACTGTTCTACAATCGGGGCGTCAATCTGGAGTTCTTTTTTTTCCTTCCCCTTTCTCATCATTTCCTCCTTTTTTTCCTATCTATGTCTTCGTCCCTTCACCTCTTGACCCTCTTCCGGCTTCACCCTCTTCCGGCTTCATCCTTGGGTTTGCTTATTTTGACGAAGTGGACTGCTGGGCGTCGCACCACCTATTTGAAGGGGGTGGAAATGGGGTGACTTGAGTGTTTACGAATCTTCTTTGTATCTAGCGAAAAATCTTGGCGGGGGGGTTTGTTATTGTGTTCTCGGGTGTCCTTGTTTTCCCTTTTTTTTTCCTTATCAGTTTTCATTTTTCTGTGTTCTGCAAAGTCCATCGGATGGACACGGTGCATTGGGGGTGGGGGAGGGGAGGGGAAGGGAGGCAGCCGACTCTTTGCTTTTTGCCCTGCTCGTCGTACCTCTTAGAAACTGTTGTGTGGTAGAGGGAGAATTGGTTGTCATCGTCCTGCAAATCAGCATACGTCGTCACCGCCATCACACCGCCCGACACTCATCATGTACATGCACCGCTTGTCGCTGATATAGACAAAACTCCAAACCAATCCATTCGTCGCGTTGTACATACTGTTCCCAACAATGCAGGGGAAAAAGCCAAAAACCAAATGGATATCGTGTGGAGAGGAAAGCCAGAGAGAGAAAGGGAAAAGGAGCGTCCGCAGATTGGCCCGCCATATGCGACATCCGCCACCGCACCCTCAGTGGTCCCCGCGCCGAACCCACATCCCCGCCGCCACCGGCTACCGCGCCTCCTCGACATCCGCGGCGTGCTCCTTCACGTAGTGCTCGTGCATGCTGAGGGTGGCCAGCCAGCAGCTGAGCAGGGTCGAGAAGAAGAAGAGCAAGATCATGACGACGACGGCGCCGGCGAGGAGGCGGACGAGGGCGGCGCTGCGGGCGGCGCGGGCGCTGGACTCGCCGCTGGCGGTGCGGATGTAGACGAGGCGGTTGCGCAGCGGGTTCTCGTCGGCGCGCGCGTGGAAGTCGTCGGCGAGCAGCACGGCGCTGGCGATGTAGCCGGCGAGGATAGCGAAGTCGAAGATGCCGGCGAGGATCTGCAGCGTGTACGGCAGCCAGCACACGGCCAGCAGCGACAGGAAGCTCACCAGCAGCGCGATGCAGCTCTGTGGGCTTGCGCGTCAGGACGGCACCGGACCGGACGGGGGGCGGGGAGAGACGCACGAAGAGCATTGGGACCACGACTTCCGCCGGCGGCCGGAAGTGGAACTGCCCAAACTGCTGCAGCATGTACCCGCACACGCCCATCAGCACCAGCGCGAAGAAGTGCTGGAACACGCGCAGGAACCACACGCTTGTGCGCACGACGGTCTTTTCGATGAACGCCATCGCGCGGCGGAGTGCGGATTTGGAGGGGCGGGGCGGGGGCGGGGGCGGGAGACTGTGTCGTGGGAGCGAGTGAGGGACGGAGGGTAGCAGCAAGAGCGACGGCGGCGGCGGCGGCGGCGGTGGCGAGTGGAGGAAACGAAACGCAACTTCGCTCTCTCGCGCGCGCAGACGCGCTCACTCCGGTTGCTGGCGGCTATGCATTATTATTATTTTGCGGGGGCTGGCGGATGTCAGTCATGACGTGCCCGGACGTTGCCGTGGATATATTATCTACCACCAGAGTGCGCTCCATCTAGTTATGTATGTAATTAGACGTCGCGGGCGCTCTGCAAATTCCCATCTGAGCACCAACACCGACAAGCACTGTAACAGTACCGTGCAGTATTAGTTATGCAGTAACTACCGCGGTAAAGCCAAGTACCGCGACCAAAAATCCACAGGGTTTTTTTCGAGGCCTTTGTATACACTACTAGAGTGCTTTGATAATGTACATAGCAAGTTGCAACACGCCGCATTTGCTCATAACTACCTGACTACAACTAGGTACCGTGGACGCACTGCCAAATGGCGTGTATAATGCAGTAAAGTACATCGCCCGCAAGTACGCATCTACTGACAGGAGCATTTGCATATACCGGTATGCGTATGCTGCGGCGGTACTGCGCAGTACTGTATAGTACTGCGGTCGGGTCAGATTCTGACGTGGTTATGTGACCATGAACTGCGGTTTTTTGGAATTTTGGAATTTTGGAACCCGGAATTCCGTCCTGTGCAAGCGCGGTAATGGATACACAACACTGTACACTACTCCACCGTCCGGTATGTAGCTATGTGCAGTAGTTGAACAAGTTATATCATAACACACTGTATTCGCCGGTACTTGACTGTGCCACAGACGCACTGTCAAACTGCGGGTATCGTCTATCTAGTGGTAGTTAAAGCACATTACTTGCAACTATGTGTCAATAGACAGTGGGATCACACAGTACCGGTATATACTGCTACATTACTGTTCAGTGCTGCGTACTATCTACCGCCTTCACGTTGGATTTTCTCTTTGGCAATCACATCGACAAAATCGACAGCATTTTTTTCTTTGGAATTTCCGCAGTAATGCACAACTACTATACACTGCTCCACCGCGAAGCTGCCACACTAATTGTGCGAGTCCACCTGCTTAGGCGATATATGTATGCAGTTTGGCTGCTGGCAGGGGTTATGCGTAGTCCTCTTGTCGCCAGAAGGTGGTTATCGAAATGGGCTGAAACCGATCATGGTCCGTACTTGCTGTACGTTACTGCCCGAGTAGGTATTTATCGGTAGTTGTGGATTGTGGGTTTGATCGATAACTATTGACCACAAAAGATCAACGATTTGAAACCGCGAGACCAGTGCGAACGGTGGTACATAATTCATCCAGTGACAGCGATACCGCAGTGCAGTAGATATACAGTACGGTACTGCGCTATATGCAGTGTCGCTGCTAACAGCTGGTCGGTCAACCCGTAACGAACATTACTAATTACGAGTTACTGGCAAGTATCGCTAGATGCCACTAAGAAATTCCGAAGAAAAACCCCCCCGTGAATTTTTGGTCGCGGTAGCAGTACTGCATAATACTGCACTGCACTGTATTGTCACAGTACTTGTCGGGGGGGGGGTTGGATCATGGCCATCCGTCCTTCCGTTGCACGCAGGAACGGCTGCCCCACTGCGCGGATGTCTAGTAATGAATAAACAAAAAAACTGCGCGGATGTCTCGGACGAACGGAGGCCAGCGGCCGTCGCCGTGCAGACGGACAGACAGTGTGCACCAGCCCGGGAGAGTGATGGGAGGTGACCCGGCAATGGGCTGCATTTGCATCTCGCGTGTTTCGCAGCTAGCTGTCGTCTGGGGATTACCAATCCGCGGAACGGCTGGGTCGAGTCGGCGAGGACATAACTGAGCTGGCAACACTGCACGAAACGGACACAGCTCCAGCAACAGCGCCACCCACGCGCACCGGAAAAGGAGTTGAGAAAAAAGGGGCTCGATTCTAGTGCGTATCTGCGTATCATACACAGACAGAATGCGTGCGCTGGTTAGTGCTGCAACTGCAACTTGAACTTGCTGTTCCCACTTGCACGGCGAGGTACCATAGAGTACACCCAAACAAACCTGCGTTCTCCCCTCTGTTTGGCCCAGTGACTGCATGCGGCCGAGTCTCTGCATCGTGGCGATACATAGTCTAGATATGATACACTTTTCCGGTTCCTGTCCACTGTCCGCACGGCTCGTTGTGCCCGGTCCGCAACCCTGCGCTAGCGTCCGAATCAACCCCACCACCGGCCCCGCCTCGCCTTGCCCGTTGCATCTGAGACTTCCGCAGCAACAGCCTCGAGGGCCGCGGCGGCTTCTTGTTTGCTTCTCGACCGGCCGCCATTTCCCTCCTCCCCTCCTCCCCTTCTTCTCTCTCTCACCTCACGCCGACGCTAACTAACCCCTCTCCTCTCCTCTCCCACTCGCCCTTGGACTAGCCACCGTCCTCCGTACCCTACACATCCACCTTCCCCCCAACCCCCCTTCCTCTCCCCTCTCCGCCCGGCCGGCAACAGTTGGAGCTTCCGCAGCGCCTTCAGCTACCGTTCATCGCAACTTCATTACCCCTTCACCACCGCCCAGCCCTAATCATGTTCTTGGCGTCGCATAGAAAGCCTCCTAGCCGCAAGGGTTCGTGTCTCCACTCTTCGATTGCATCGGTCCGGCGACACCCCGCTGCTGGGACCGATCGCTGACTCGACATTGGCTTTCAGGCTCCATGCACGATGTGCCCAATGACCTGATGGCTCAGATTAGGGATCTCGAAAGCCAGTTCACCATTGACACCTCCAAGATGCATGAAATTGTTGCTAGATTCCAGTCGGAACTCGAAAAGGGTGCGTTTCTGATCCTGCGATCCGCTCCGCTCGCACCGGCGCGCTAACCTCTATCGCTGAGTAGGATTGTCGAAGGAAGGAGGGACCATTGTAAGCTTTGTCCGCCCTGCTTGGCCCGAAATGTGTTGATGCTGATCCTCACCGCTCCCTGCAGCCTATGAATCCAACGTGGGTCATTGGCTATCCCACAGGAGAAGAAACCGGCACCTATCTCGCTCTCGACCTAGGCGGCACCAACCTACGTGTCTGCGAGGTTGAACTGCCCGAGGAAAAGGGCCAGTACGACATCTATCAGTCCAAGTACAGACTGCCGGAGGAGCTCAAGACCGGCACGGGTGAAGAACTCTTCGACTACATTGCCGAGTGCGTCAAGCAGTTCTTGATCGCCAACCATGAGGGCCAGGACATCAGCGAGCTCAGCGACCTGCATCTCGGCTTCACCTTCTCCTATCCATGCCATCAGGATGCTATCGACCACGGCGTTCTTCAGCGCTGGACCAAGGGTTTCGACATCGATGGAGTCGAGGGCCACGATGTGGTGCCGATGTTTGAGGAGGCGCTGGAGCGGAAGGTGGGGTTTCCCCATCGCTGGTTCCACTCATGGCGGATGCTTATTCGGAGCAGGGCGTCCCCATCAGAATCACGGCGCTCGTCAACGACACCACCGGAACTCTCGTCGCGTCGGCCTACACCGACGATACCACGAAGATCGGCTGCATCTTCGGTACCGGTTGCAATGCGGCTTACATGGAAGAGGTGGGGTGCATCCCCAAACTGGAGCACATGAACATGGACCCCAATTTTCAGATCGCCATCAACTGCGAGTGGGGTGCGTTTGACAACGAGCACGTCGTGCTCCCACGGACTGCGTACGATGTCCACATCGACAAGATGTCGCCGCGCCCCGGCCAGCAGACGTTCGAGAAGATGGTCGCTGGTCTGTATCTGGGGGAGATTTTCCGGCTGGTCCTCGTGGACCTCCACGCCAACCCCGAGGTCAGCATCTTCACTGGCCAGGACATCTCAAACTTGCAGGAGGAGTACTCGCTGGATGCTTCGTTCTTGGCCGAGATCGAGAGGTAAGCGGGAGTGTGCAGTCTTCCAAGATGTGCTCGTGCTGACGTTGTGCCAACAGCGACCCATGGGAGAATCTTATGGAGACCCACGCGCTCTTCGAGAAGACGCTCAAGATTGACACGACCGAGGCCGAACGCAAGCTCATCCGCCGCCTCGCAGAGCTCATCGGTACCCGCGCGGCTCGGCTTTCTGCGTGCGGTGTCGCAGCGATCTGCAAGATGAAGGGATGGACTTCTCTCCATGTTGGTGCCGACGGCTCGGTCTTCAACAAATATCCGAACTTCCAGAAGCGCGGCGCTCAGGCTCTCCGCGAACTCTTCGGTTGGGACAAGTCCGTCCGTCAGGATCCGATCCAGATCGTTCCGTCGGAGGATGGCAGTGGAGTCGGTGCCGCTCTGATCGCTGCTCTCACGATGAAGCGTATCAACGCTGGAATTTACGCCGGCGTCAACGACAAGCGGAAGAACTCGTTGATCCCGCCGGCTTGATGGCCGTGCGGAGATCCCCGATGTCTTTTCTCTCTGCTTTCATCCCGGACTCTTTCTCGGTGGTATCTTTTTTTTTCTGACTGCGACTTCTTCGCTTGGTGGTCGCATCTTTCCAGTACTTCCTTCAAGCGCGTGTTTACCATGTTCTCGTGTTTCTCGTTTCTCATGTTCTCATTCTCTAGCAAGTGTCCGTACCACGACGGACGAGTGTGTTGCACGACCTCCTGTGTGGGTCCGAGGTGTCGAGGCTGGCAACGTGTGGCTTCGCAGGATACACCGGACGGCGGCGGTACTGTTGTGTCGATAAATTACGGTAGTGTCGAGCCTGTTTGTTTGCAAGCGATGGGGGTTTCTGTTGTTTTCTTCTTTTTGTTTTCTTACCCGTGCTTTCTACAGTAGATCTAGAGAGGGTGTTGGCAAGTCGAGCAGCGCGGTTTTTTTTTTTTGCGCTCCTCACCACGGACGATGGTATCCTAGTAAGGCCGCACTAGTCCACCGGTGTACTCGAGAGAGTGATAATTTATGAGGCGGAATTCCAAAATCGTCACTTGAACGTTTGTGACGCACGAACTCTTCGAGACAAAATCCATCCAATCGACTCGAGTAAGAGTTTAAAGCGATTCTCAGATGCCGAGCTACAAAACTATATATGAAGAACCAAATCAACGCGCCTCCCGGCCGTCCTCCTCCTCGCTGCTAGAATCACTCTCTCCAAGTTCAGCGCACTCTTTCCTCCTTTGTGCAATCCCGGGCGCTTCTTGGGAACCGAACGCACACCCGGAAGAGTCCCGTCGGTGCCGTTTCGACGTTGTGATGTGCGTGGATGGCTGCAAGAAGGAGCTCACTTTCGGCGACGTTCACCAGCTCATCTAGTGTTGTTGATCCCTTGCTTACATACCCGCCTTAAGAAAAGAAAGAAAAAAAAGAAAGAGATACATATCTATTTCTGGTCTGGTCTGGTCTGGTTCTGGTCTGGTGTTCCGTTCGGGGCCAGAGCTCACGCATTTTGGTGCGCGTATATCTGCCCGTCGACTGGCTGAGCGGGCGGTGGCTTTCCTTGCGGAAGCGTCACCTTGATAAGTAGATATTGCGGACTCGCTCGTCCAGATCCAGAACGGAGTCGTCGCGGTTTACCATACCACATCAACGTCGCGCGCAGAGGACAAGGACGGACATTGTCGTCGCGCGTGCACTCTGCCCCGACAAACAACGGACATCTGCTTGCTTGCCCTCTACGTCACCCTTCATCTCCCTCCCTCGCTCGCTTGCCCGTCTCGACGATCGAATCGTAAACCCCCCGTGGGTACATAAGTACTCGCTTGCAAAAAAAAAAAAAAAAAAAAAAAAAAAAAAAAAAAAAAAAAAAAAAAAAAAAAAAAAAAAAAAAAAAAAAAAAAAAAAAAAAAAAAAAAAAAAAAAAAAAAAGCTCACCTCCCCTCCCAATTGTTACAAAGAAAACGCTTGAAAAAAAAAAAAGAATGAAAAAAGTCGATAAAACACCCAGCTGTAATACCAAAATCCCCATAGGTAAAAACAGTAACAAACTCTTGAGAACAAAAAAAAAAGAAAATCATAACACCATAGATTAGTGAGCTCGAGTCTATCTTACACAACCGACACAGACCAACACCGCAGACATCATGATAAGGAAAGAAAACATTCGCTGCCAACTACCAACTGCTTACTGCCGCATGATGTGCTGTGGGTGGCCGTGCTGTCGCGGCTGCGGGTGCAGCGACGGCTTCGTTAGCGGCGCCGGCGCCGGAGGCGCGTTCCAGATCAGGCTGTGGCACCTCCGCAGGATCTCCGTGACGGCCCGCTGCTCCGCTGCGACGCCCGTCTTGATGCCCTCCCAGCCGTCGCCCTCGTCCATCCACAGCGCCTTGACGCTCTCGCATATGGCGCGGTCGGAGAAATGGCTCGTGGGTTGCCCGCTGGCGACGGGGTCGAAGATGTGCCAGTAGAGGCGGCTGCGCTTGGACCTGAGCCGGAGGTCGATCGTGTGCCGCTTCCTGGCGTAGTCGAGGCGGAACCAGTCGGGTGCGCGGACGTAGAGGTAGAAGTCGTCGGGCATGTTAGCGTCGGCGGGGAGGGAGGCCTCGATGCTGTTCACGGCTATCAGGATAGGGAGCGTCGCCGTGAGCGCTTTGATCACTTTTTCGAGGCCGTGGGTGTTGAGGACGTTCTGCAGGAGTTGCTGCATCCGAAGGTGGGGGGAATCTGCGGGAAGAATCAACTGCATCTCATTGTTGTCCTCACCCGTGAAACTGATCTCCGCGGATAGTTGTGGGTTCTCGCAGTAGCGAAACAGCACGCGTCCCAGGGAGACATGGAGGCAGTTCAGTCGGAACTCACGGATGACTTTGACGAATACTATCAGTCTCTCGATCCGATGAAGTTTCTCGATGGTCTGCGGCATCACCGTTTCGCCGACGGCAACAGCCAATCTCATCACGTAGTTGCCCGACTGGGGGTGGAACGAAACGTCCGACTCCTCCGAAGCGATGTTGGTGCTGTCGAGTTGTGTCATCGGTTCCTTCGTGCGGCCCACGACAAACAGAGAACAATGGCCGTCTTGGGAGGACAGTTGGTGGAAGGAAAACTGGAGGACGTCGATGCACCAAGTGGCCTTTATTAGCGACGAGACGCGGACACAGAGGTCCGGTATCTGGTGACCGGAGGATTGCACAGCCTTGCTGGGCATCATTTTGTAGGCCACTCCGTGCTGCTCCAGATAGCGAGCGTTGACGTAGAGCAAAATCATACTTGCGGCCATCTTCTCGAGATTTTCGAGGAATCGATACGTTACGTCCATCGTTCCTTTGCACGGAATCATGACCGCAGCCGTTATGCTCCACTGAGTCTGCCTCTCGGCGCTGTTATGGCGGCAATTAGCGAATGCCCCGCCAGTAGAGGGAAGAATAGGACACAATACATCTCCGTGGCCCACCAACTCTCCCCGGTGTCCTGCTGGACGAACGTGAGGATCCAGTCCTTGCGCCAGCCCTTCCGACGCATATAGAGCATGTAGCGCGAGTTCGGGGGAAAGTCGCGCTTTAATTCTTCAGGCCGAATATTCAAGGACTTGAGGATCTCCCAACCCATGCTTCTGGCTCTGTGTTCGACCTCGTCTTGCATCGCAATGTACTTGAACCGCAGAAGAAGATCGGGTGGGCTACTGTTGCTCCGAGAGTTCAGATCGAATTCAATCATAGCTGCTCTCTCCGACTGCTTCTGCAGTGCGTACCGACCAGTTACGGGTTCTATGAGGACTTTCAGTTCCCGCGACGGAGTCAACCGGATAGTCAGATAGCACTCGAACGATTCCGTTGGATGTGTCGTCAGGGTGACGACTCCAGGAACAGCAAGCAATGGCGAGCTGCACAGCTTGGACTGAAGAGTTTCCAGAATATGCTTCGTGTGCATGGCGATCACAGTCTTGATCAATGTCGACGCCGATAGAGTAGCGACGTCCAAGGGCACTTCAACATCCTTTATCTCGGTTCCATCGCGCATCCACCGAACCCCGAGTCTGCTCGGACCGCCGTTGATTCCCCGCTTCACGCCCACCTCCATCCAACTCTTCTCTCCAAGCTTGTGCGGCCAGTACTGGATGACGAGTGTTCTCCGAAGCTGCTGAATCTTGAGATTTTCGGTCCACCGTCCCGCCAGCATCTCGGAGGCTTGCCTGTACAGAATCGTGATCTTGGTCGTCAGGAAGTAGTCGTGCAGGAAATCGTAGATGCCCTCGAGACCGTTCTGCGCCAAAACCTGGTTCCCTCGCACCTCGAGCTCGCGGAATACAGCCGGTGGTATCGGTCGGATTGCCGGTTCGAACAGTATCCGCACGTCGATAACATACAGCTGTGAATCCGGACTCTCGTCACCGACCGACAGGTCCACCTCGAACTCGTCCTTGGCCACGAACGTCGCACGGCCGGAAGCGATTGTGTAGTCCCGGAAATGGGGGGGAAGGTTCTCGTGTAGGCCTAACCGGATGGCTAATTGAGCGTTGATGTTCTTCAGGAACTTCAAGATGTCGGCGGGGGTGAGCGGGGGCGGTGGGACATATCGTTTCTAGGGGGAGGCAAGGCAGGCAGCCGTCAGCAACCATCTCCCTACAAGCCGCTCCGCGGAAGCTCACCATCATGCCCGTTTTGGGCTGCCCAGTGGAGAGCACCGTGACCGCTGTCGCCAGGTCGGGATTGGGAATCCTATCGATCGCATCAGTACCGATGCGCCAACGCAAGTTTCCTCCTCCGGAGAAATAGTCGCAATGGCCACCATACCTGGCCCGTCCCGTAGCCGTCCTAATCTGCCTCAACACCTCGACGACACCATCAAACACGCGAAACTGGCCATCCAACCACGCCTTCAGATCTATCACATTGCTAACGGCAGCAGCTTCGTTCGCCCACATGGCCAGCACCAGCAGCTTGATGAACTCCTTCCTGGTTGCCATCGCAAACTTCATGATCCTGGCTTTCTTGTCCTCACTCGACATCCCCGGCGACGAGATTCCCTCTACCATGAGCTGCAGTTCGTTGAACGAATCCTGCACTAGCCTCTTGAGCAGCAGCGACATGGGGATGAAGCCCTGCGTGATCTTCGGCAGCGGCGGCGCCCGCATCTCGAGGTCACTGGTCCGCTTTTTCGTCAGGGACGTGTTGATGTCGCCGTCGCCGCCGCCGCCGTCGCCGTTCGCCGCGGGTGGGTTCGCCATGCTGCCCGGTTTGCTGTTACTACCTGTTGGGTCATGTGCGCTCGCCTGGGTCATGGCTCGGGGAGGAGGAGGATGGGGGAGAGGAGGAATGGGGAATGGAGAACGGGCGAAAGGGGGGGCTACGCCGCGCGGTTTCGGATCAGGCCCCAGTGACGTCGCGTGAGGTGTGGGCTTGGGATGGGCAACTAGGTCGTGATGTTCGTTTTGCGACAGGGTTGGTACAGAGAACTTGGTGTGATCGCCAGAGGCGATGTGGGTAGCGTGGAGTAACGAGTTCGTGACAGGAAGATTTCGTGAGTGGAGAGACGTTGGAAGGCTGGAAGTACAGTGGGTGATGCTGTGGCGGGTGGGTGTCGCGCGGCGCCAGGAGTAAGTACACTACATACATAGAAGAGTCGCTGCTAAAGACCGGGAAGTAGGCGCCGACACGTGAACAGCGGATTGCGTCACGTGATACAGTCGACTCTGAAAGGACGTAGGACGTGATTCACGATGACGTTGACGAGCAAATGGTTAAGTGAGCGTATACGCCGAGTCCGAACAGCAACATAAGTCCCCCCCCCCGATTTACTATACATTATGCCTCCAGTGACAGCCCCAGATAGAAAGAACGGCCCAACTCCCCCATAAAATCCTCCACAAGCAACAGCGGAAGCAACGAGCCAGAAAGTACAAACGCCAAAGGGGGCGTGCAATCGTCCAAGCGCGCCAAAGTGTATCATCACGGAAACAGACTAAAACGAATACACATCCCATCAGGTCAAGTGTTCTCGAAACGAAAAGAAAAAATGAAGCAAGAAAAAATAGAACAGGCGCCGTCAGAAACCGTAAAACCCCTCCGAGAAAACCGAAAATTATAGAAACAGTTCTAAGTATCGTTACAAATCACCCATCGTACTCTTCCGATTCCGGGCCCTGTCTGCGGCTATCGTTGACAGCAGCAATCCGCAGCTCCTCTCGAGCTAGTGCTTTGCCTTCCCGTTTTCCGCGAGACACGTCGACGCAGTAGATGAGCGGTAGGGGCGCCAACAGCAGCGCCGCCAGAAACCAGAAAGCAACTCGAATGTCACCGTACTTGTCTGTGAGCAAGCCTACAATCGTTGGACCGAAGATACTGCTACCTTTGTCCGTCACCGCGTACAAGGCGTAGAATGCTGCTTCGCTCCCAGGCGGGACTACGACAGTAAATGTTACCGGATGTTGCAGGCAGAAGAAAACGGATGGAGAGCGGGCACGTACTCAGCTCGCCGAACACTGATCTGCAGTACCCACTGATTCCTCCCAGCACGAATCCGTACACCGCACCGAGAAGGTACATCTCCCAAGGACTCGTTAGACCGCCAAAACCCATGTCCTGAATAGCCGGTATGAAGCCCAGCAGGCCGTAGATCGGGATGATCAGGAAAACGCACATGCAGATCAGAATAGTCTGACTCGGGGTTCTGTTAAAGGTCTTGGAGATCCGCGGCCAGGTGAATGCGCCGGCGACTCCCGTGATGGTCGAGACCACACTGATCATCGCCAGTTGTGCCGGCCGCATCTGAAGGTTGGTCTTCGCGAACAGAACCGCGGTGCCGGAGACCGTCGCCACACCGTCAGACACGAGGAACCATGCCGCAAGGAAGAACATCACATCCTTGAGCCGGCGTGCCCGCAGCATCGTCTTACCAAGTCCTGTCCAGGAATATTTGACGTATCCCCACCAGGACCTCTGTTGAGCTATGGCGGCGGAGCCATCCAGGGACTCCTTGGTGTCCGTCGGCAGCGGGGGGCCCGGCCGCGGACGGAGCCACATGGCGGCCGGGAGAGTAAACACGAACCACCACAGGCCGATAATGAAGAGCACAATCTTGAGCGACATCAATGTCGAGCCCGTGTAGAGGACCACCATTATAGAAAAAGTCTGAAGCAGCACGGCCCCCGTGTATCCGGTAGCGATACCGTAGCTGCTGATCTGGGTGCTCAACGCCAGCTCGGGGCTGTTGCGCCTGGGGCGGTCCCCGTTGCGAGAAAACGCGTGTATGCTCTCGGAGTTGGTCAGGAGGGAATGGCCTTCGGTACTGTCGGGCGTGGACAGATACAGTGGTTCCTCGTCGAACAACAGGTCAGGGTGGTGACGGACGAGGACGGGAAGGAAGGCATTGAGCAGTACGAACGATGCGCCGAATCCGATGTTTCCGAGAGTGGCCCACAGCGCCGAGAGTAAGTAGAATCTCGGCGTCACGGCAATGAACAGCATCGTGGCGATACTTCCGACCATAGCGAACATCAGGAGCAAGCGTTTACGATAGGCGCCTATCGATCGAACGCAGTCAGCGGTCGGTCCCTCTCGCAACACCATTGATCCCCTCCGAAAATACCGTGGTCTGCCGCCCCCGACATCGACACTATTATGAGCGACTGCAAGAACACCGAAAGCGAGAAGGTATACCTGCGACACGACGCGATACCGGTTAGACATCTCGATCGACTTTCCACCCCCCCCTCTCCCCTTAGCTCCGACGCCGCAGAAGAATCCAACCCCTTACATTGCAAAAGAGGCCGTGTTGATCCGGGTTCCGAATATGTGCACAACGCACTGTCCGACCTGCTCGTCCAAGCCGCCCGGATGTCCGAGGGCCGGCTTGACACACGGTACGGACTCATCCGACAGCAGGACGCCGTTCTCCCTAGCCAACTGCTCGAGCGTGACGGGTATGAACGACCCAATGCCGCAGACCACGAACACCTCGGCAGCCCAAGCGTACGAATACCATCCCATCAGCTCCTTCCGAGAGGTCGGCCGGACGTCCTGGCCCAGGAACAGCGGCACGGCGCTCGCTCGCTGGCGCGGCGATCGCAGTCGTGGGTACTCGTGCTCATCGACGTCGGACAGGGAGCGCTCGTCATCGGCGTCGTCCGGATTCGGCTCCACCAGACTGCTGTAGTGGCGGGCCGGCATTGCGGCTCTCGACCGCGAGTGGAAGCCTCGGAGAGAGGGGTGGTGAAGAAACCGAATTGATCAGGCGGACGGACGGGGAAGCAAGGCAGCACAGAGGTAATTACCTCCAGTTCTCTCGCGAGCTGCTGCTTGATGGCGTTTAGACGAGCTAGGTGACTAGCTATTGCTGAAGCTACTCTGTCTCGCACGGTATTTTCGTATGGGGAGGTTAATATGGGTGGAGACTGGTGGAGAGGTGGATGCGGAGAGGAGTGGAAAGGGTACATAGATTCCAAGCCGGGCCCAAGCTCCCGGTCACTTTAGCCATGTCCGGCCATGCTACCTAGGGTAACACCAGAGCTCCCGGTTGCGGTATAGCACACACTTTCTTACCCACCCTTCTGCTTTCGTCATACATACCGTAGATACTTCAATAGAAGGGGACGAAGCGAGGCGGACACGCTAGATATAGAGCATTCGGCATCATGTACGAGCACTCGCGCAATTGCTTCTCACCCGCGCCTAGGTGCTGGCATACTGTGTATTCCAGCACTCCAGAGAATACATACTACCCTCACATTAGAGAGTACGTATGGTATAGATAGTCGAATGTGTATGGCAGTCGAATACCGAGACGCTAGGAAGTGGTTTTATCAAGTATTTGTCCCCGGATTTCGCACCCTTCAGGGGAAGCTCCACTGTGCCGACAGCTGTCTATTTATATAGTAGATACAGTAATCGAGTGAGAGCTCAGCAGCGACAATGTTCAGCATGGCGAATATTACCGGGCACGAGGCGACGCTGGTTGTTGGGGTGAGGTTTCGCGGATCGTCGGGAGGAAGGAGCTTCTGGGGGCTGGCAGGGGGTAAGCATGCAGTCGCAGAAGCCCCGAAAACGATTCAGAATTCCTGACGAAGGTTTGGCACAATTAAGGCCCTTAGATGGTGTAGACGAGCACGCCAATTGTTGAGGCGGAAGTTAAAGAACGCTTAGCTTGCAAAGCTGAAGGAAAGCGCTGGGAAGTTGGATCTTCAAGTAGAGGAGTGATAGCGGGGAGGGAATGATATATGTGTAGCAACAGAGCATGATGGGAAAAAGCTGCCAATTTGGAAATCGGTTACTCGATTACAAGAGGAGGAAAACAAGGAGGGAATCGGCTTACAAAAAAAGGCCTACATCTGGGGATCAACTTAATCCCCCTGCTCTTAATCGGCACAAGACCGGTGAAGTCCGGGCGGATCTTACCTGGAGGAGGTGGACGCCAGACGCTGTTCGCCGACACCGTGCACATAGCTATTGAACTAAACATCTGATATCACTCACGCTAAGCCTATTACGGCGGCTAGCGGGTCAGCATTCGACAATGTGTACATAAGTACATAACCTACCTACCAAGTACGCCTTCAGCGCCATTCGCAAAGATATCGCACACAAAAAGGAAGACGTCGATACAGAAGAGAACCAGAACCGAAACAAGAAAACCCGTTGCAACGCACATCAGGTATCCCCTAGAACACCACCAACCCCATCTCCGACCCCCTCTCTCACTCGGTCGTACCGACTAGCGGTATGCGCGAACCATCCTCGTGCCCGCGGGAAGGACGACTACCGGCTGTGCATCCCGGAGACTGTGGTTGCTGACGTAGGAAGCGCGCGGCGAGGAGGGTGGATATGTAATCACCCGGACATCGCGAACCTCGTGGACATCTCTGACGCTGGAACGGGATCGAGCGCCGCCGGAGCGTGAGGATGCGTAGCTCCGTCGGGGTGCTGTCGGGGCGGGCCCGTTGAAGAAGACGGTTCTGCGTTGCTCGCGGCAAACTACGCGGCTCGGCGGAGGGACGTCCTTGGCGCCCTTGTTGGAAGATATCAGACACATGTTGTGGGTGCGTGCGGCGATCGATCGTGCAATAGTGGTGGTTCGATGCGGGGTCGAGGCGGGTACCCGGTGGAAATGACGCTGTCCGTTCGTTCGTTGGTGGCCCGGCGGTGCGGATGAGACCAAACGACCAAACGACGGATGCTCGAGGGATATGAGGATGGATGATTAGCGATTGGCGGGGATCGAGCCATTATTTATGCTCTTGCGTCGTGCGGGTTTCGGGCAACGGGCTACGGACCCCTTTCTGCTCGCCATGTCATGGCCATGTCGGGATATTGGCTGTGTCTGGGACATGCCATTCTGCCTGGGTGTTGGTGTCGGCGGTGGGAGTGGTGGTGTGGTTTGGTCGTCCAGAGTGAATATCTGCATACGTCACCCAACCGCTCTGCCATGGCAACTGCACGGTGACATCGTCCCTAGTGGCCCCACCAAAAGAAGTTCGAGAACACCCGGCTCAGCGACTTCGAGGCCTTGGTTGCCCCGGAAAATGCCAGTCTTCGAGTTCTGGACATTCGGATCAGGCCAGCTTTCCAACATAAGCCCGGGCGAACTAGGTGAACACTTACAGTCCACCTCATCGCGGTCGATTCCTCTCGCCACGTTGGACCACGTCCGGCAATTGACTTCCGAGTTTCCGATCTGAAGGGCCAGGTTCCGGGCTGACGGGACGGCAACTGACATTTGTGTTCTTGGAAGTTGAGATGGAGTTGCTTTCGGCAGAGCTCGAGTCGCGTTCAAGCTACCCATGGAGTTCGATCCCAGTGCTTCAGGGCTAGGTTTCGCGCGTAGTAGCCAACTACTCTACATACTGTTCGGCCTTGAGGCGCGAGCTCCTGACCGCCTCCAACCCGCCGATGCCCATCGAGCGTCCACTCCCGCCGCAAATTTCCGATCCCACATGCCGCCGTTAACGCTCCCGCGCCTGCTGGTCCTGGCGGTCCTCCTGCGTGCGGCCCTGTTCTCGTACGGGCTGTACCAGGACGCACACAGCACGCTCAAGTACACCGATATCGACTACTACGTGTTCACCGACGCAGCGCGCGCGCTGTCGCAGCGCGCGTCGCCGTACACGCGCGAGACGTACCGCTACACGCCGCTGCTGGCGTGGATCCTCTACCCGACGAACTGGTGGTCCGGCTTCGGCAAGCTCGTCTTCTCGCTGTCCGACATCGTCGCCGGATGGGGCATCTACCGGGTCCTGCTGCGGCGGCGCGGCGGCGGCGGCGGCGCGGGGATGACCGAGTCCCGCGCGCTGTGGTATGCGGCCGCGTGCTGGCTGCTGAACCCCATGGTCGCCACCATCTCGACGCGCGGGAGCAGCGAGGGGCTGCTGGGCGTCATGGTCGTCGGGATGTTGTGGGCCGCCGTGGCGGAGAACACCGTGCTCGCCGGAGCGCTGCTCGGTCTGGCGACGCACTTCAAGATCTACCCCGTGATCTACACGCCGGCCATGCTTCTCGCCATGGAGCGCGACGCGCCGTTCACGCTCTCGGCCTCCGCGCGGTGGATCCGCGGCTTCGTCACCGTTCGCAGGGCCGTCTTCTCGCTCTCGGCGCTGGCAACGTTCCTTGGCCTCAACGCGATCATGTACGCCGTCTACGGGGATGAGTTCGTCGAGCACACGTTCCTCCACCACGTCGTGCGGCTCGACCACCGGCACAACTTCTCGCCGTACAACGTGCTGCTCTACCTCGTTTCCTCGCCGGATGGCGGCTCCAACGTACCGTTCGCGAAGGTCGCCTTCCTGCCGCAGATGCTTCTGGCTGCCGTGTTCATCCCGCTCGTCGCTGCGAAGAAGGATCTCGAGGGCACCATGTTCGCGCAGACGTTTGCGTTCGTCGCGTTCAACAAAGTGTGCACATCTCAGGTACATCCCCCCCGTCTCTCCTCGGACTCCCACTGACCTCCGAACGCTAGTACTTCATGTGGTACATTGTCCTCCTCCCGTTCATCCTGCCCTACAGCTCCTTCCTGAACAACTGGAAGCTCGGAGCGGCAGCGCTGGCGATGTGGGTGCTCGGCCAGGCTGCGTGGTTGCAGCAGGGATACGAACTCGAGTTCCTCGGGAATAGCACGTTCGTTCCTGGGCTGTGGACGGCGAGTCTCGGGTTCTTCGCCGTCAACTGTTGGCTGCTCGGCGTGTTCGTCGACGATGTCGTCAAAAGGGGCGGCGGCAGTGCGGTGGCCAAAGCGAAGCCGTGAGCAGGGTGGATGGCCGACCGGATGGGGGATAGACATGGTCAGTGTTGTTTCTGCGGGCGTTTTACTGTAGATACGCGGTACTACTTATCCTACACATTTTCGACCGCACGGAAGGCGTCCAGCTCGCTGGATGTACTCAACATCATTGGAAATCGTGTCGTATGTTCTGCGGCTGGGCCGAATGAATTGCCCTCTATCGAGTAGTACGTGCGAGTCCTGCTTGACCCTCCCACTCCGCGCGTCACAACTTCTCACTACTAGGACTTCAGAAGAGTCCGGACAGGCTGATACGCGCGGACCCGGGACGTGCTTAAACTCGCCTCATCGGGAATGATGTAGACTTCCAGGATGATGGGACCATGTAACGAGAAGCCCCTTGCTTGGTGCATCTACAAACCTGAATCCTCGTCATGGGTGGACGCGTGAAGCCACGACTCGCGCGGAAATGTGCGGTAATGCAAGGGCAGACCCCTTGAGTACCTCTCGGTGAGAGAAAATGCGTGATATATACCTCTGGGCTGGACCCCGTTTCTGGTATTTAGTGGTGGAACCTAAACACATCCCCTGGAGAAGCGCTCTCCCGACAATACATAGAACGTTGTTAGATTTCGAGTGACCTGGGGTGTCAGATGAAAACTCACCTGTGTCCTGGGAAGACATGCAAAACTAATTCAGCGAGGGATTTTTGGGGATGACGCCTCGGCGTACGGAGCCGTGGGGTGAAATTAAACCAAGCTGAGGGAATGGTGTCTGCTCTGAGTTTTAGGAGAAACCCTTTTATATACCGTGAATCCCATCGACCGACAGGGTACAAGTTTTACCCCATGTCACTGCCCGCAGCGGCCATCGCCGCTTTTCCAGGTGAGCAGTTATTTGAAGTTACTGACTGACCATTGATTAGTTAATCACTCGCACATATTGACTACATTATATGTACTTAGTCATTCAAAATGACTCTTCATTTTCCTTTTTGTGTTTTCTTTTTTAATCCGGACACGACGTCACTGTGTCGCAGCGGAATTGAAGTGCTCCGCTGTAATTTTTTTTTTCCCTTTACTGGCAGCGACACGAATTTATTTACTGGCGGCGACGCCAATTGATTCCGCACCCGCTCTCTCGCTATTAGATCTATGCCTGCTCTCCATTAATTCTATGCCCGCACTTCGCAACAAAAGTAGTGATAGAGAACCGTGCGGTGAAACTTGTACCCTGTTGATGGCATTCATGGGGATGGATATAAAAGGTTTTCTCGAGCTTTAGAGGCTGGGAGAGCCTATTGGGAGCCAGAGAAAGTGACCCCTCGATGAAGCGAGTTTGAGGACGCCCAGTCTGGGTGAAGCTGCTTAGGCAGGCTCGCGATCATCAAAATTGGTCGCATGCGAGCAATGAAAAAGCAAAAAAAAGAGGCTGATACGCGTAGAGGTACTTACATTTATAGCACTTGGGGAACTAGAAGGCAACAGGGAGGTTCTGCTGGTCTTCGTATGTATCTACCTATGTACACTACAACTACAACTACAACTATGCATAAACAAAAAATCCACGCAAAAAATGTTGACTCGTCATTGCAATCCCCTTGACTCCTCACTGTGGCTACAAACTTATTGATCCGCCACTGATTCAACAAACTATATACATACACATACACACCAAACCGGACATGAGCTATATGTAGCTCTTCAAATGGATTGGAAACGGTAACCGCATCCAATCAGCACTCGCAATCCTCTTCCGCTCAGAAACCCATTCCGTGCTGTCCGAGGGAGGACCAATATTAGTTGCTACGCCACTTGCGGGAGCAATGCTGGTTGACATTCTTGGCATCCGCGAAATGCAGGTACGTACGTGATTGCCAGGCTCCTATTCGTCAGCGTAATTTTGGACCAACTGCTTCAGTGTCCACCCCCTGTGTAGTTATCGCATGTTGCCCCGCTGCAAACGGCAACATGTGCGGATGCAGGACTCCTCCAGGGCACACTCAGGTGGGGGTGGGGCGCTATATCTCACACCAAGCGCCGGTCTGAGTGCGTTGTGTTTGGGAAGGGGCGCACGAGGTGTGGAGGGAAGGGATGGGACTTCTGCCTTGCGCCAACCCACCCACTCCCACCATCTACTCTCGCACCATCGTCTTCGTCGTCGCTCGCGCTCTTTGCTCCTCCGTGTGCGGACTGGATCTTCCGCCGCGCCTCACGCTCACTCGCCCCGTCATTCCTTTGCGTCGCATCGCCGACTCGTATCGACCGCGACGCGATTTCTGGTTGCACCCCGTGCCCCCCTCCCACCCCCCGATAATCCAGCAACTCGGCCATTCCTTGAAGACGTGCTGTGCGCCCCTCTTTTGAAAACCTCGTTCCTGGCTTTATTTCGGACTGCCGCTGCATACTCCACTCTGCAACCCCAGGCTCCTCCCCCGCTCCATTTCACCGCAAAACAGAGAAAACAAGCCAGCATCAAAGCCGGCGATGGGTGTCGTGCTGCAGCAGCGCAATGTTGGAGACCAAGTCCGGGATTTCGGCTCGACGTTCACGTCCTACGACAGATGTGAGTCCCTCCTTCCCCGCACGGATCGTCGTGTAGACATGTGCCCGCGAGACTGACGTTCCCCAGGCATGGAAAAGAGTGTCTGCAAGTTGGTTCCTCCTTCCGTGTCCACCCGCCACCGCCCCACTGACCCCCGCAGGTACCCCTTCATCGTCCTGTGCGTGGTCGTCGGCCTCGTCGTTCTTTCGGCGTTGTTGTGTCTGATCCGCTGCGTGATGTGCGGCTACGCCTGCTGCAGCTGCTGCTGCGGCGGGTGCGGCGGCCGCCGCCACAAATCCGAGCACACGACGACCTACGTCCTTCCGCCGCCGGCGCACCACGGACCGGTCATCGACCGCCCGCCGGCGCCGCTCTACGACGAGCCGAAGTACGCATACTTCGAATCCAGCCCCGACGCCCTGCCACACATGCCCAGCGCACACGGAGTCGAGGTCAAGAGGCCCGTCACGGTCGTGGAGGAACATGAGATGACGCCGGTGTCGGGCATTGGAGGATCGGCGAACGACGTTGCGCCGCGCTTTGGCAGTGCCGCCGGATACGCCGAGCCGTACGATGTCGTCCCCGAGAGGAGCGGAAGCACACAGGACTACGCTGCTGGAAGCAGGCCCTATGGAGTCGCTCCCGACAGACCGAGGAGCCCCGGGGGGGCGTCGGTCTATGCGAGCAGTACGCGCACCGCTCAGCCGCCGCCGGCGTACCAACCACAGTACGGCGATACGCAATACGGAAATACCAGAGCGTTCGTTCCCCCGCAGCAGCAGCATGGCTACGAAGAGGATATGCCCGCGCAACAGTACCGCCATCCAAACCAGCACCAGCACCAGCACCAGCAGCAGCAGCAGCGCGGCTACGAAGTGGACATGCCGGCGGAGCCGTATCTGTACGGCCACCAGCAGCAGCCGCAGCAGCAGGACTACCAGCACCCGGCGTACCAGCGGGCGTACGATGATCGCAGAAGACAGGAGGAGTGGAGCGGCGTCTAGACGGCGAAGGGCGAGGGGTAATTCTGGAGTTGAGGCGTGTTGTTGTCTTTCCATCTTTCCACGATCCCCCTGTATCAGACCTGTATATTAGCTTGAGGGTTTCTTTGTCGTCTTTTTTTTTTTCTTCCTTGCTTTCGCGACAGACCGACAACCACCGTTTTTTTTCTGCACCCCATCGTCTGATGACGAGCTTGAATTGAAGCTTTGTTGCGAGCGCAAGCGATGATCTGCTGCCGGTAGATGGGGAATGTGAGGGGGGTTTGCACCAGATAGATGGAAGCCGCAGGGGCGCGCATCCCCAAAGACGCTCCCAAGCACCGACGGTCGTCAAGACCGGCGCAGCTTGTGAGGAATGAACTATTCCATGCTACATGTTACATGCTCTGCGCGATTGTCGCTCTCCCTGCCAGTATGATAGCGGTTGATCTCATCGACCGTGCCCTGCCAGTGGCGGTCGTCCGCTCACGAGTAGTCACTCGCCGCAGTTCCTGTGCAGGGTGTCAATGAGGGCGAAAAGCGCGAAAACTGATATCATGATCCAGTAGGGTCGCATACGATCAATGAATCATCATCACCAACGAAGCGCGAAAACGCAGGTTCCGCAACCCGAACACGGGAGTGGAAGCCGAGTTATTAGATATTCGGGTCGCCGTGCGTGTGTCACGGGCAGCAGCACATCCAGGGTGGCTATCGGCTCCAACAACGACGACCAGAGGCGGACAGTCCGTCCATCCGCCGTCGCATCGACACCGACCCAACGCAACGGCCCGCGAACCCTGCCAACCGGATGTAGGGAGTGCCGGGCGGTCGCGAAGCCGGAGGGACGGGGCATTCGGAAACGCTCCGCGGTCTTGCTGCCCCCC
>Ga0307508_10001068_pt1 | contig 31691 bp, 37 predicted proteins | sample 9_EM_MG_FD_203089 | JGI IMG/M metagenome (GOLD analysis project Ga0307508, IMG submission 203089) | Populus trichocarpa ectomycorrhiza microbial communities from riparian zone in the Pacific Northwest, United States - 9_EM | ecosystem: Host-associated > Plants > Roots > Unclassified | place...
GCCGCCGAGAGTTCCCTCCTCGCCGCGCCGCCTCCGCCGCCACCACATATCTAATCTATCCCACTAACCACAAGGAAACAAGAAATAGGAAAAATAGGAGATAGGTGTGATAGCGCTAATTTCAACATTAGGTAAAGGATGCTAGACGCTACAAAATGCGTAAACTCCTTGCAGACCGTCTGATGTTGTATCGAAAGAGTTGGTTTGAACAACGAGACGGCAAAAATGGACGGATCAACGATGATCCCTACGTTCTGGAAATTCCCCCCTACGACCTGAAAATGGAACGATGACATGCAGCTGCGGCTCTTTTTGGTAGTATTCAATCCGACAACCAGGTAGCCTTGGTGGAAGATCTGGCCACAATCTGTCGTGGCAAGTCAGCGGCGATAATTGGCAAATCGACAGCGAAAACCAGAACTCCCACTAAGTATACAGAAACCCAATTTTTTCGAGGCGCAGATCCCTCGAACGGGCATTTTCTATTTTGCAACTCCGATTTGTCAAGTATGCACCATTTACACTGGGTGACACACGCAAATCAATGCTTCTGCCACCACCACCAAATCCGAAATCGAGTCTTGCTTTCTTGCTTTCAAAATTGCGAGTGGGGTGGGTGCACTGTATATTTCCCACCGCTTTTTGACGACAGTCGCCAGCAATCCGAAATTGCCTGCCATATTGGTGGTTATATCAACAATAGTGCTTTCGTCTGTCTGTGGTCGAAGGGGAGGTGTGCGCTTCCATTTGGTAGTCATTGGAAGTTACGGCAGCACCTGAGAACGGCCCACAATATTGTCGACAGTGTTAGAAGCATGTCCCCGATTTTGTGTTGTTCAGAGACTCACCTATGTAAATTTTCCTGGGAGGATCACTGCTCGGGGCACTTGAAATCTCTACAAGACTTTATCAGTGCCCCATCGGATTCCAGGCCAGGGCGGTGCCCATTTTGTTTGGGCAACAAGCACCTTCCTTCCTCCAAACGATACACGCCGTTTAATTCGCTCCTTGTGCTGCAGAGGCATATCCAGAAGGAACACCGAGTGCTCTTGGATGCTTGTATTCAACCTTGCCCTCACCCGTTGCGTCAGAAAGAGCCATATTCGAATGATGAACTTCAAAAACACTTTCAAGAAATCCACGGCATACCTTCGCCACAAAGTTCGAAGTGCAAAAGGGGATGTGCGACACCCGACGGAGTGACCTCCAAACGCCAGAATGGCTTGACAAACGTGCTGGCAGACACCGACGAACCTACCGGCAATGATCAGACCAAGGTTTATCTGGAAGATAGTTGATGTGTGGCAGGAAAAGGAGAGGGACCCCTCCACCGAGAAATCGTGCACCCCAAGAAACAGCTTGCTCCCATAGGCACCTCATTGTCGTCATCCTCACATGGATTATCTCACGTCGTGACTGCGTCGAAACCCCGTGATAAACGACAGTGCACACTGGCCGCGAAACCGATTTGCCTTGGGTATCAGTAATGGCTAGATATTGGTCTTTGGGAGTGTTTCAGGTTCCCAAAAGAGGGTTCTAAGAGATGGCAAAGTGATTATGGTGCAGCTGAGAAAGGTCGACAGGTCATAGTTTGGGGAACTGTCAGCAGCGGTATGTGATTGTGTCTGCGTGTCCTTCACTTGGAAAAAGAGCTTCGAAGTTCACACCATCCCTGAAACCGTTGATAGTCTAGGACATGTGTTCCTTTGGTGGTTTGTTTTCCTTTGTGCTTTACAGAACTGCCAGATATTTGATACCGCCGAGAAACAAACTACAGCCGCAGTAGTCAGTTTATCTTTGGCCAGAGGATTCATTTGTATTCGGCCATTCCGACTCTGCGCTGGGACGTCCGGTTGAGGAGGATGGGGTAAGGATGCCGGTGGCGAGTACAATAGCGAGTAAGACGTGACGATGACATCAGTGCAGCTCTCGCAGTGACAGGGACGACATGATGACACGTAGGTGGCGGCGAGCTGGGCTCTTGACAACAAGGGGCAGTCCACGCTATTCCACGGGCCGCAGGCCAATGGGCTCCTAGTCGGTACTATGATAGGTCATCAGGGCAATGGAGGGTTGCAGGGGGTAACAGGGGGGGTGTGAAGGGATTTAAGTAAGGCATGAGAATATTCCTACTCCAATTCTGGAAGCTGGGCAAGAACCAAGTCACCAGCACCGTCACCTGACTTAAGAACGTGCACCTTGCAAAACCACAATTTTTTTTGGTGTGTTCCTATTTTGAAAAATAGCACTGATTTAGTACCGACCGGGATTGCAAAACCTCAATATTGTCTTGTCGCCCCGCTTCGGCTGGCCCCTGCCACACCCCCAGACCAAGGCGCCTATCCAGTAAGATATAATAATAAGAATTGGTTGTAATCATAGCCTCACACTGAATATTTAACAAACGAAATGAGTCGGAACAGCCGAATACAAATGGATCCTCGGACCAAATAAACAAAACATATATATAGAAGAAACCCAGAAAACCCCGATGTTGAGATGACCGACTCAATGAACACTGCAAAGCCAGAGTAGCCGAAGGGAATTAATGGTAGAGGAGCGGATTGAGGTGCATACTCTTAGTGCTTCTCCAACAGAACACCAGCTCGCATAACGTCACGGAGGTAAATCATAACTTGACAAGCTCAAATGACTAGCTACCGAGGCTGTAGCCTGTTTCTCAGTGGCGCCAAATACCTGACGGTTCCTGAAAGCAATATTCTAGTTGATGATCCGAATGGTTTCACAAAAAAAAACACCGAAAGGAAGACAAACTGCCAAAAGGAACGACATTTCCAAGAGTGGGCACAGATGAAGGACATCATCAACGGATTCAGGGATAGTGTGAACTTCGAAGCTCTGTTTCCCAGTGAAATTGCCTTTGCCAAATGCCCACATGAGATGCACTTGATAATGAATCCCTGGCGATGTTAGCAGAGAACGACACGTGGACACGATTACATACTGCTGCTGACAATTCCCCACACTATGACCTTTTTGAGCTGCGTCATATCTTCCTTCATCGCCTTGTGCATGTCAACCAGCATGTCGCACATTAGGCGAATCACTTTAAAAGTATCGTCGTGCCACTTCGGCGAATTTGGTCCCTCTCTTGAGAACCTGGAACACTCCCAAAGACCGATATCTAGCCATTCCCGATTCCCAAGGCAAAGAGCGACAGTGGCATCGCATCTGTGGCCAGGAACTAGCTGGCGCTGTTGTTTGCCATAGGCTTTCGACCAGCGAATACCCGAATGTGGAGGAATTTCTCCATGATTGATAACGACGGGAAGTGGCCTGAGAGCGTTGTCCCACATTTGTGCGAACATAACTGAAAATATTGCCTCAGCGTATAAAGGGACGTATCTCATCTGGCCATCTATGGAATAGGTATACCTGTTTTGAGGGTCAGCAAGGTTGACACGAAGAGATGGAGGGAGAATGGTGGCCGGTCGGAGCGGGGCGACAGGACAACAGAGCCGATCGAAAACATACATTGTTAGAAACAATTGAGAAAGAATGTGCTGATATCGTTTGCTCCAATCATCGTCGGTTACTAATTTGCAAGATGGTGCTGTTTGCGGCAACAATGATTTGGTGAAACTATAGAAACGGTCTAATCGCAAGGTAGTTTTTCGATTGCCGAACTGATCACAAGAGGGCAATACCTCGGTTTCCAATTGTGTTCGGGCCGACTTGATGAGACCCAGCGGAATAGGACCTGTCGGGTAAGTGATTTGCTGCACACATTGGAATTCTGACTCAAGTATGAATACCGGCCGAGGTTCATCGACATCAACAATTTAAGACGTCAAGAGGTCACGCATAAAAATTTCACGAGGAATTGAGGAGAAGAATTGGATAAGGTGATGCTCAACAAAGGAGCCATCTGCTCGTGGCCAGCGGATATTAAGGTGCGAACACCATTTCGTGACAAAATTTCGTACTTCCGCAGTCAAGGTATGAAATGATCCATATGAGGATGTTGACGATGAATGATGCCTCCGTGAGCAAGCAGTTTCTTGGGGTGAACGGTTTCTCGAGCATGTTCTCGAGCTTGAACGGTTTCCCAAGAGGAGACGGTTTCTCAGGTGTGAATGGCTCCCTGGGCGCGGGCGGTATTTCCAGGGTGAACGGCTTCTCAAGGGTGAACGGCTTCTCAAGCGCAGATTGGGTGAACGGTTTCTCCGGCATGAATGGCTTCTCGAGTACAGACAGTCTCTCGAGCGTCTCGAGCGCAGACGGTATTTCCAGGGTGAACGGCGTCTCAAGGGTAAACGGCTTCTGAAGTGCAGATGGGGCGAATGGTTTCTCGGGCATGAATGGCTTCCCGAGCACGGACGGGGTGAACGGTTTCTCGCGAGTGAATGGCTTCCCAAGCGCAGATGTGGCGAACGGTTTCTTGGGCGTGAACGGTTACTCAGATTCTGTCTGAGGGAACGGCTCCTGGATGTTCGACCCCATGGTAGAGACGGGACATGAATATCGATTTTAAAGTCACGACATTTGTTGAGAGTAAAAACCTGGAAGAGTTAGTACAGCAAGTTAGCTGCTGGAAAAAAAACCTCCTGCGAAGAAATTGTACGTACTGGAGATTTAGGAGTTGTGCGTTTTTGATCTCGTGATGGCTATGTAGATAAAACCTATGATCAGTAAGAGGTTGGAAGAAATTGTTGTGCGGAGGGGGAGGAGCATGCAGAACGAGTATCCATTCTAGAAGGCGAACGTGATGTGAACAGGGTGGAAGAAGACCGACCAAGTCTTGTCGATTACGAATGGTATCTACCCTCGGTACGATGCAGGAGTTGTAGATGATTGCGTTAAAAGAGGGTAGGTGGCCAGAGGAGGCGGGACCCTCCACTCCCCCACGAATTAGAATAGCAGACAAGATCTACCTTCCTTTTTGTGTTGCGGCATTTTACAGATTTGCGGTATGGGCTAGCATCTTGGCGAATATAATACTCACTGCCACCTACTCGCTGCCACCTTCTTGCTGCCACCTACTCGCCGCCATTCACTCCAACTGCACTGCGGCGGGGAACCGGCATGTATTATCTTGTCATGATCTCCATAGGTCGCACACGAGTACTGAATAAAAAAAAAAAAAAAAAAAAAAAATCACTCCAACTGCTTGACAACACAAACAGCTGTAGTAACCGAAGTTCCAACAAAGACTGCTACCAAGGGGGGGCGGCGGGGGCCGGTCGAAGCAGGGCAACGAGACAGTAACAGCAGAGCTTAGGTGTTGATGAAGGAGCAGGTGTTGATGAGTATGTGGAAAGACTTTAGGTGTGTCGCATGATTTTGTAACTAAAATGACCCACTATTACCACCACCGCCACCACCACTCTGACAACAGGTGATCCACTACGATGTTATCTATCATATGTGAACAGCATTTAAATGGCTGTGGATTTGGGCTTTGGCCGAAGGGCAACCAGAACCGGCAGGCCGCGCCTGAGCTTGCGCGCTTTGGCCATCCTCCCCCTCGATGAGGAGGTTGATGATGATGATGAATCATTAATCGCATGTGACCCTATTGGATCATAGCGGTATTATATACAAGTCCTTTCCTGTCACAGTCTGCTGCGGCCTCGTGCAGCCCGCCGGCGGCCCATGGCAACACCCCCCTCGATGAGGAGGTTGATATGCGGGAAGTTGTGCAATAGGATGCGACGAGTACGATAGCAAGTGAGACGCCACGAATATGTGGCGGAGACGGCGACGAGCGAGATGTACGCTGCTCGAATTGTGCCGCCTGCTCCTCTTACCTAAGGGTACAATTGGATGGGTCACGGTATTACACTTGATTTCTTGGCACCACTCGTCATGTAGTATCTGCCAAGACACTAGCCCATATGCAATTGGTGGTCACAGATTGGTAAACTGCTGCAACCCGAAAAGGAAGGTGGATCTCGTCTCCTATTTTGATTCGTGGGGGAGTGCAGGGGAGCGGGGCTGACCACCAACTTCCTGCCTCCTGGTTTTCTTACTTTGTAGGTGGCCATCTTCCCCTCTTCCACAACTCCTGCCTCAGACCACTCCAGCTCTGCTATTACTGACTCGTCGCCCCGCTTCGATGGCCCCCCCACCATTCCTACTCGACAAGACCTATGTCGCCTGCTCAACACAGAATATTTTGTTGGTCTATTTTTTTTTCTTTCTCTCCAGTTTCACTGATTAAACCGTCACTAGATCAGCCTGGAGGCTCCTCCTCGGGTTTTGTTCCCCAGCAGCCTGGAGGCTTATCCTTGGGTTTTGTTTCCAAGCAGCCTGGAGGTATCCTCAGATTTTGTTCAACTCTGCTGTTATTGTCTTGTCGCCTCGCTTCGACCGGCCACCGCCGCCCCAGCAGGCTGGAGGTTTTCTACGGGTTTTGTTCCCCAGCAGCCTGGAGGCTTATCCTCGGGTTTTGTTTGCAAGCAGCCTGAAGGTTTCCTCGGGTTTTGTTTCCAAGCAGCCTGGAGGGTTTCCTCAGGTTTTGTTGCACTCTGCTGCTATTGTCTAATCGCTCCGCTTAGACCGGCCACCGCCGCCCCCAGCAGCCTGGAGGGTTTCCTCGGGTTTTGTTCCCCAGCAGCCTGGAGGCTTATTCTCAGGTTTTGTTTGCAAGCAGCCTGGAGGTTTCCTCGGGTTTTGTTTGCAAGCAGCCTGGAGGGTTTCCTCGGGTTGCACAGCAGCCTGGAGGTTTTCCTCGGGTTTTGTTTCCCAGCAGCCTGGAGGCTTATCCTTGGGTTTTGTTTGCAAGCAGCCCCGAGGATTTCCTCGGGTTTTGTTTCGCCCACCCACAAGGTTCGCACCCCTCCTAGCCTGCTGTGCTAACTCTTTCAGGTTTACTCTCAATAACTGCCCTCCTCATCTCAACCATCCGGTCGAACATCGAGAAACCGTTTACCCCTGAGAAACCGGAGTAACAGCTCACACCTGAGAAACCTTTCACCCCCGAGAAACCGTTCACCCCCGAGAAACCGTTCACCCCCGAGAAACCGTTCACCCCAAGAAACCGCTCACCCCTGAGAAACCATTCACCCCCGAGAAACCGTTCACCCCCGACAGCTTGCTCCCAGAGGCACCGTTCATCAAACGACAGTGCCGCTGGGTGCTGGCCACAAAACAGATGTCTCTGTCGCTCTTTGTCTTGGGTATCAGGAATGGCTAGATGTCGGTCTTTGGGAGTGTTTCAGGTTTTCAAAAGAGAGACCAAATTTGAGGAAGTGGCACGAGGCAATCAAGGGAGATATGGTGCAGCTCAGAAAGGTCATAGTGTGGGGAATTGTCAGCAGCGGTACGTGATTGTGTCTGCACGTGTTCTCTGCTAACAATATTAAGTGCATCTCAATGAGCAGTTAGCGAAAGCAATTTCACTGCCGAAGTTCACATGGAAATGTAGTTCCTTTTAGCGGTTTGTTTTCCTTTCTGCTATTTTTTGTGAGACCTTTCTGATCAACTAGAATATTGCTTTACAGTGGAGTGGTGGGGGGTGGAGGGGCAGAAAGGTGGCGGGGTACGGGGTGCGGGTGGCGGGCGGCAGGTGGTGGGGGGCGCAGCGCAGGCACTATTCGGCCATTCCGACTCATTTCGTTAGTTAAATATTCATGATTACAACCCATTTGTTTCAATGCTTACGTATGCTGTCAACATACTCATTGCTATATCGTACTACATCGGCGGGTGAAATAAGGATTGGCGGCTCGGTCTTCAAGCGCTAGCACCGTTGTGTGCGAGCGAGTGCGAGCGAGACTGGGACGTCTGGTCAATAATCAGGAGGCTAAGACGGGTGGCCATCGCTGGTGTTCAACTATATCAAGATAAAAACCTGATGAAAAAGAAAAACATCCTTTCAGTATCGCTCATGTCAAGAGATTCACAGCGGAATAATCTTAGGGTCTTTCGCTGCGGTGGTAATCTCAACGGAGGAGAGCGACGACGCAAGGGAGAACACTAGGAGTACGAGGGGGATGAGGACGGCGAGGATCTGGTGGAGGACGAGGACAGCGAGGTGCCGACGATTCGGTGGGTTTAAGATTGTTCCAATACCCAGCCCAGAGTCCGTTGCAGCACTATCCTTCGTCATGCAATCACGGTTGATAGGTTTTCGCGATTTTTCCTCATGGTTGGTGAGGGTAGTAGCCGGGTAACTTGTACAGTACGTTACCCCCTTTTTTCTCAGTTTCACTGCACTGACACCGTCGCCATCCTGCTCGTCATCACTCTACTCTCCATTCTACTCTCCGTCCTACTAGTCGTCATTCTACTCGTCGCCATCGCCTCATCACACCCGTCATGCCAGGCTCCAGCTCTACTGTTACTGTCTCGTTGCCCCGCGACCGGCCCTAGCTGCCCATCGTACTTGCAGCTGGTGTCCTCATCGCCATCCTCCCCATTGCGGTTATGCTCGTAGTCACTAACCTACCGCTGTTTTTGATACTCAAGAGCTGCGCTATCCACATCACAATTCTCGGCAACATACTTGCCGTGTCGTGACGCTATCGTACGCACCACTGGTGTCCTCACCACCATCCTCATCGAGATCGTGGTTGTCGCGGAGGCACACGATACGGAGTGTGCCGCTCTCGCCCGGGCGCTGGAAGCCGGTTCTAGAAGACAAACATCCCTGAAAGGGCCACGATCTTCACAGACACGCAGGCCGCCATCAGGCGTGGCCTCAGAGGAGTCTGGCCCGGCCAGATGTATGCGCTCCAGGCAAGGAAGCACATCACGGTGCTACGGAGGGCCAGACCAGACATCACCATCGAAATCCGGTGGTGCCCGGCACACATGGGGGTCCCAGGAAACCAGTCTATTGCGCCGCTGCATGGCAAGCGAATGGATTTTGAAGCTGATAATTGAGTAATGGACCACGAGAGGGATGATGACGGCGATGGGACAAGGAGGACGATGATAGCGATGACAGCAAGGACAGCAAGGACAGCGAGGGATGGGCAGCAGCCGGTTGAAGCGGGGTTACGAGACAATGACAGCGGCGCCAGCGAAGACAGTGCAACGAGGGCGAGGACGGCAAGGTGATGACCTGTTCCAGCGTTCTTGAATCAATTCTGTGAGGGGTGGCAGGGGTCAGTCGAAGCAGGACGAGACAATGACAGTGGGGCTAGGGGCGGGTGCAGCAGATGTTCCCAGTGTAACGCAGTCAAGGGAGACATGGTGAGGATCAGTGCCACGACTGGGTGGCTAGCTCCACAGTACCGCGGGGGAACACTTTCCTTATGCCCATTGACCCCGGGCGAGCGAACAACACTTTAGATACGCAACAAACAGCACTTTGAACGCTAAGTGGCATCATCGATGCTCAGGAATCAATGCCGTATGCAAGGCCTGCTTCCCGGCGCTGGCCGTGACAATTGGTGGAGAACTGAGTCAAATACAGTGATCCGTCAGTATTTGCGTATATAGGCCCTCAGCGCTCTCCGCCCGCCCGTCGTGCATGTCTATCACTGGCTTGCCCATCTCCCCTTGCCTGTATCACTCAGGTGGCGGGGGCCGGTCGAAGTTGATGGCTAGCCTGGCTCCGACTGCTCGCCCATGTCGCACGGCGGTTCGCTTGACGCTTGTCCGACCGCTCGGTGGATCGTTTCACGTCACATCCATCGTCGAGTCTAATGCTGCATGCATCCATCGTCATGATGCTGCTCTTGACATGACTAACACAGCTCTCAGTGAATTAGAAACATTGGGAAGTGGTGCAAGGTATGTAGCCGCCCTTTGTGACGTGGCTAGCGTAGCTCTGAGTGTCAAAAACAGCGGTGAGTTGCCACATTGACGCGACGAGTTCGATGTCAATGAAGAGGATGGCGGTGAGAGGGGGGAGGGGTGATGGGGTAACGAGACAATAACGCCCATGATAGCAAGTAAGACGGGACAAGTATGCTGGCATGTATGACACGACGAGTAAGACGGCGGGTAAGACGCGACGACTACAATATCGATGAGGAGTATGATGGCGGAGATGGCGACGAGAATGACGACGAGATGGTGACGGTGCAACTCCGACATGTTAAGCGAGCCAACAAGCGATCAGACGCGAGTACAGTAACATGTAACCAATGGCTTCGCGCGTGGGTCTTGCATGAGGGGTCTTTCGCATCCGTGAAATCAACAAGAACCACTCCCACAGTTGTAGGTACCACCGAACCTATAGTTTTTAGCAGTGCAATTGGTCTCTTCTCTGCTAGGCAACATGATCCCTCAGAGAACGATTGTGCCACTATTATCTACAACTGTGGGAGTGGTCGCTGCTTTCGCGAATTGTGAGTGACCCCTCATGCCTACGTACCCCTTACCCGAACAGATCGACAGAAGACAAAATTCCGGGCCACCGGGAGCGGTTGACGGTAGAGTAGAGGTCCTAAATTATTGCCACGACAAGGTGGACAAAAGGAAATCGGAAGAATATGCTACGAATTGAAATGGTACTGCTGCGATGTACTGGATGCTACTGGACTGCAGGATAGCATCAATCAAGGCTACCCTCCAACTCCAGCTCTGCTGTTACTGTCTCATCACCCCGCTTCGACCAGCCCCTGCCCTCCCCAACCCTAGACCTATACAACTTGACTGACCTCCTCAACATCTAGAGACCCAGCGAGTGGAAATGATGTGAGATGACCGCCACGTGGACAGCGGACGGGAAAAACAGATAAAATGTACACCACCAAAAATATCTTGCCGCCGGCGTCCTTACCGCCATCCTCCTCGTTGCGATCGTACTCGGCGGAAGTGGAGGAGTTCCAGGACGGCACGCAGGTGCGATGCCCCGGGAGTGTGGGTTTCCTTGGTGGATGAAGATCCGAAGGTAATATCTCTATCGACGTAGGATTGGGTCTGCTAACTACGCAGAACTCGGTGTCCAGGCCTTCTCAATGTTTGCGAGTCTTGGTTAATTACCATGCGCCCGTTATAATTTCGAAGAACTTCGACCCTGAAGTATGTATGTCGTCGCATCGGGGGCGTACCCGGCGGCTTGCCTGAATCGGGGCGGCGGCGGCGGGGGCTGGTCGAAGCATCAGTCGCTCATCGGGCTGCCCGATGGCTAGCCCAGCTGCTTGTCAACGGCCGTTGTTCAACATGGGTCTGTTTGTTTACAACACCTATGTATTTCGCAACCCCTATCGCCATCCACAGCCAGCGATGCAAAACCAATTGAGTTTTTTAAACATGACCAAAAATGATAAATAACATCTTAGCGGATCACCTCCTGTTGTCCGATTCTCGATTGGAACATTGGTTGTTGAGATATTCAGAGAACAGTGGTGAGGGTAGTGGTGGTGCTGGTGTTAGTGGTGGAATTGTCGGGCAGGCGGAGGTTGCCGTGGAGATGGAGATTGCCGTGGAGGTTGCAATGGAGGTTGCCGTAAGACAGAGTGTCAAGGCAAATGTTGTCCAGACGACGCATGCCACGGCATCTGCCTTCTGGACAAGGAGTGTCAGGATATTTGCCGTCTGGACGCGGAGTGTCAAGGCAAATGGGATCCAGATGAGGCTTACGATGGCACACCACATTGGTAATAGAGCGGCCATGGTGGTATCATCCAGATGTGACTATCAGGGCACGGTACATTGCAGCGAAGACAATCAAACACTCATTTGGTTCCAGGCATTGTGACTCAAACCAGTTCTATTCATTGCATCTAATGTACATCTATATACCACACTTAGCTTGCGCAGTGCAAGCACCCAGCATCGCCGTAGATAGCATCGCTCTGTGTGACAGAACCAAAGGCAGTTTGATGGATGAGACACGACGTAATGAGAACGACATCAATGAAGTGGATACCAATGAGGATGTGGGCCGCAAGGACAATAATGAGTAAGACGCGATGAGTACGATGTCAATGAGGATGGCGGCGTGGATGCCGGCGGCAAGTACGATAGTATATAAGACGCAGCCAGAAGATCGATGAGCTTCATGACATTGTTAGCGCAGCTCTCAGTGGGACAGACAGTGGGAGGTTGTACAATACGACGCGACGAGTACAATGTCAATGAGGATGGCGGTGAGGGTGCCGTTGGCGTGGATGATAGCAAGTAAGACGCGGCGGGTACGATGTCAATGAGGATACCAGTGTCTATTCTGGCGGCAAGGACAATAGCAAATAAGACACGGCGAGAAGACCGACAAGCTTCGTGAGATTGTTAGCGCAGCTCTGACAGGGACAGACAGTGTACAATACGACGCGACGAGTACAATGTCAATGAGGATGGCAGTCAGGATGGATGCGGTGAGAAGATTGGCGTGCTTCGTGAGATTGTTAGCGTAGCTCTCAGAGTGACAGACAGTGGGAAGTTGTACAATACGATGTGACGAGTACGATGTCGATGAGGATGGTGGTGAGGATGCCAGTGGCAAGAATGATCGCGAATAAGACGCAGCGTGAAGAGTACGATGTCAATGAGGATGGCATTGAGGAGGCTGCCGGCAGCGTGGATGATATTTAGCAAGTAAAATGCGACGAGTGCGATGGTGGCGCATATTGAAAGGAGAAGAAAAAAGGGGTGGAATTGCGGCCCGTGCTGTAGATTTAGGAAGTCGTGCAGTGGTAAGGGAGCCACGCTGTGGTAAGCGAGCCAAACCGTATCTATGAAAGCGCAGGCACTAGCAAACGGTTGGCACCTGACAAGTTGCATGCGAAATCACTCGTTGATACCCCGGAACCCATTGTTTATATTCGCACAATTATTCCCTATCGTATCAATTCAGTCTCACCGAAAGTTTGTGCCTATTTTTCAAGGTAGTGATACTGAAGTCTTGAAAGATATAAAGATTTGGAGCGTCGTATGTAGTACACATTCTTGCAGCAGAAGTAGTTTAATCAGAACAGCAGCATTGATAGGTTGCAATGCAGGGGCCAGTAGGCACAAACTTTCAGTCAGACTGAATTGATACAAGAGGGAATAATTGTGCGAATATAAACAACGGGTTCCGGGGTATCAACGAGTGATTTCGCATGCAACTTGTCAGGTGCCAAGCGTTCGCTAGTGCCTGCGCTTTCATAGATACGGTTTGGCTCGCTTACCACAGCTTGGCTCCCTTACCACTGCATGACTTCCTAAATCGACAGCACGGGCCGCAATTACACCCCTTTTTTCTTCTCCTTTCAATACACGCCACCATCGTACTCGTCGCATCTTACTTGCTATGTATCATCGACACTGCCGGCAGCCTCCTCAATGCCATCCTCATCGACATCGTACTCTTCGCACCGCGTCTTATTCGCGATTGTCCTTGCCGCCAGCATCCTCACCACCATCCTTATCGACATTGTACTTATTGCATTGTATTGTACAACCTCCCACTGTCTGTCCCTCTGAGAGCTGCGCTAACAATGTCACAAAGTTCGTCGATCTTCCGGCCGCGTCTTATATACTATCGTACTTGCTGCCGGCATCCATGCCGCCATCCTCATTGTACTCATTGCGTCTTACTCGTTATTGTCCTTGCGGCCCGCATCCTCATTGGTATCCACTTCATTGATGTTGTTCTCATTGCATCATGTCTCATCCAGCAAACTGCCTTTGGTTCTGTCACGCAGAGCGATGCTATCTACGGTGACGCTGGGTGCTTGCACTGGGCAAGCTAAGTGTGGTATATAGATGTACATTAGATGTAATGAATAGAACTGGTTTGAGTCACAATGCCTGGAACCAAATGAGTGTTTGATAGTCTTTGCTGCAATGTACCGTGCCCTGACAGTCGCGTCTGGATGCTACCACCGTGACCGCTCTATTACCTATGTGGTGCGCCATCGTAGGCCTCGTCTGGATCCCATTTCCCTTGACACTCTGCGTCTGTAAGAAACGCGCTGCATCCAGGAGGCAAATGCCCTGACACTCCGCGTCCAGACGGCAAATGTCCTGATACTCCTCGTCCAGTAGGCAGATGCCATGGCATGCGTTATTTGCCTTGACACTCTGCGTCTGTAAGATACGCGCTGCGTCCGGATGGCAAATGCCCTGACACTCCTCGTCCAGAAGGCAGATGCCGTGGCGTGCGTCGTCCGGACGACATTTGCCTTGACACTCTGCCTTACGGCAACCTCCATGGCAACCTCCACGGCAATCTCCATCTCCACGGCAACCTCCGCCTGCCCGACAATTCCACCACTAACACCAGCACCACCACTACGGACGGGTCACGGCTTGACGACGGGGCGGCTGGGTACGCGGTGGCGTGGAAGAGTGGCCTGACCTGGAAGGGCATCAAGACCCACATGGGGTACAACCAGGAGGCCTACAACGCGGAGTGCGCTGCGCTCGCTCGCGCACTAGAGGCTGCGTCATGGTGGAACACGACTCCGGAACGGGTCACCATCTTCTCAGACGCGCAGGCAGCCATCAGGCGGATGGCTTCAGACGAACCCGGCCCCGGGCAGCAATACGCTATCCAGGCGCGGAGGCATATCGCGGCACTGCGACGGGCTAGGCCAGGCATCATCATAGAGATCCGGTGGTGTCCGGCACACAAGGGCATCGCCGGCAACGAGAAGGCTGACGAGTGGGCCAAGATTGCGGCAGAAGAGCCAGACTCCCACGGGGTGGAATGGCTAAGCTACAACCACGACGGCCGGACGGAAGTGAGGGCAATGCCCCTCCCACGATCCCTCGCCAACCACAAGCGCGAGATCTCGGAGAAGAAGTGGGCGGAGGCTCGACAGTTAGCGGGGGCGAGAACCTCCAAGAAGAAGTACCCCATGCCGGAGAGCCAGAGGCCCGACGGTACGGTGGCCGGCAGCACCAAGAAGATTGCTTCGCGGTTCTACCAACTCAGGACGGGGCATTGCAGGACTGGGCAGTACCTCAATTGGACGAAGAACCGGCCCACCCCGCAATGCTGGTGGTGCCGATGCCCCTCACAGACGAGAGACCACCTCTTCAAGGAGTGTCCGGAATGGAAGATGCAACAGAAAATTCTGTGGGCGGAGGTAAAAAAGGAGACCAAGAGGTGGAAGAACAGGTGGACGGTCCGGGACCTGCTGGCCGACGGGAGATGTGCACAGGCAGTGCTGGACTTTTTCTCCTCCACGGACGTGGGAAGGGTCGTGCTGCCAGGAGAAGAAGGTGACGCCGGAAGTGAGGTGTCAGAGTGGGAGCTCCGGGAGCGCCGGGAGTGACAAGAGGAACGGGAGGCGGAGGCGGAGGCGCTGGGCGCCGTGGACGAGATGGGGGCTGGGGAGGAACTCCCGCTGTTCCTGCCCACCCCCGCGTTCATGGCATCGGCAGACGAGGAGTAGGGGACGGGGCCCGCTTTTTCTTTTTGTCGTTTCTTTTGTCACTCTCCATGGTGCGCATTCATTTCTTCGGAGACAGGGCCGGGCGGAGGTCACTAGGGGAGCTTGCAACGAGCCGCCTCGCGCGGACTGCGGACAGGAAAACCGGGCAAAAATGTACGCCGCCATGATCTATAGAGGTCGCATGCGAGTATTAATAAACAAAAAAAAAAAAAAAAAAAACCAGCACCACCACGACCCTCACCACTGTTCTCTGAATATCTCCACAACCAATGTTCCAATCGAGAATCGGACAACAGTAGGCGATCCGCTAAGATGTTATCTATCATTTTTGGTCATCTTTAAAAAACTTAATTGGTTTTGCATCGCTGGCTGTGGATGGCGATAGGGGTTGCGAAATACATAGGTGTTGTAAACGAACAGACCCATGTTGAACACCAGATTTTGCATTTGGACTTTGTAACCAACAACCGCCGTCTTCTTGCGAGTATCGGGTGTACCAGGACGGGGGGGGGGGGACATCAATTTTATTTCGCGTCTATGAGCCTTTTCAGACTACGGCGAACGCCAACCACAACACCAACCCATATCCGTCCGCGAGTCTAGCTGTGCGGCTCTCCCTATGGCCCTGCTGGCCCACTAAAAGGCTATCTTACACTGCACCACCACCAGTGCCCTCCACCTCCACCTCCACCTCCGCCTCCATCACCTCGTCGTCACCCATATCCACAACATCACCATCGTCCCGGTCCAGAGAGCTCTCACTCCTATTCTCACACTTCTCTTCCCTAGCTCGTCGTCCCACATCGGTTGTTTCCAGAAACTTAAGTATTGCCTCCGTGCAGCGCTCGTCCGCAAACAGATCAGCAATCCGAAAGCGATCTCGTCCGCGTCTCGTCTGCTGTCGGACCTCTTTCCAGAGCACTTTCTGCTGCCGTCGCCATGCAGTACATGTCTTGAAGAGATGCTCACGTGTCTGGGTAATGCCAGGTCTGTGACACCACCAGCATGTATCATTCTCTCTGCTCCCGATCCACTTCAAGAACATCCCTGTGAGGGCGTGTCCGGTCTTCAGTTGGTAGTAGCGAGATGCTATACCCTTTCTTGCCTTCGCCGGTACTGGACAGAATCCGCCAAATACATTCTCTCTTGATTCCACCTTCCTTTATTGTCGTTATCTTCATCGGGCCTGGCATAGGTCTTTCAGCATGTACTTACTCTATAGTCAAGGGGAGGGTAAAAAACGTATGTAGTTTTCCCGCTAAACGCATATTTCTGTCTTATCACGATGTGATAAATACGTATTTTGACCGTTTTGATACGCGTACAGCGGGAAAAATACGTTTTTTTTGTTACCCTGCTTCTATACAGTACATAGACCAGGGCTCCGACCACGGCTGACCATCAGGAGGCGTACGCGAGATGACTGGAGCCCGCATGAATTCAGATTGGTGGATCAGCATGGAGTCAACCAATCACAACATATTAGCGATAAAATTTTGGGCTCCAGAGGCAACTACATAAACTTGCGGGGGTTGGCAGTCTTGCCTCACCCACAGGGGAGCATGTTGAACAAGCGGCAGGCGCTTCCCGATCCTGACGAGCAGGTTTTCTCCTCATCGATAACCTTGAGGATGCTTCTGGATGGCTTATCTCTTGATTATGTATCCGCCCCTTGTGTATTCCTTGAATATAGACACATAGTCTACACACACTCTCTCTTGGGGTGGATGAACTTTTTGTTGGAAAAAAAAAACCATAGGCCTGACAAGCCCTAATGTACCTAGTCAAGTAAAAGGAAAAAAAACCAGTTAATAAAAACTGCTCCGGAAGCCATTGCTGCTCGCCGAGTTCAGTCCGCTGCCGCCGGGCCCCACTGCTGGCAGATGATTTTTCATATCTATGTAAAATGAAATTTTAGGGGGGTGGTGAGGGCCAGTCAAAGCGAGGCGATGAGACAACAACTAGTACAAGTCCCAGACTAGCCAGTGGATGGCGCGGCAGCACCTCCGGAGTGCTGGTATGTAAGTGGTGACGGTGTGTGACCTTCAGTGGATCGCTCCATACACCTTACATACGTGTAAACTCTGCATAGTCTTCCGTCCCTTTCCCCTGACGAGTCCCTGTGGCTTGTATCGAATGGAACCATCCGAGCCCACGATGAAGGTGTGGGGACACGTACCCATCTCAACTGACATAGCCAATGAACATCGGTAAATCTAGTCGACTACACGTGGACGCAACGACATACATAGATACATACATACTCGTGTCACGGATACCACCTCTTCAAGTCCGGAATGGAAGATGCAGCAGAAGATTCTGTGGGCCGAGGTGCTGAAGGAGACCAAGAACTGAGGTGTCTGAGTGGGAGCTCTGGGAGCGCCGGGAGTGGTAAGAGGAGCGGGAGGCAGAGGCAAAGGTGCTGGGGGTCGTGGATGAGTTCATGGCATTGGCAGGCAAGGATTAGGGGACGTGTCACGCTTTTCTTTTGTTCTTTCCTTTGTTGATTTCCTTGGGTGCATCTACTCTTTCTTGGGATAGGCCTGGGTAGAGGGCAAAGGGGAGCTTGCAACGAGCCACCAGTGCGCGGACTGCGGACAGGAAAACTGGCGAAAACGTACACCGCCATGATCTACATAGGTCGTATGCGAGTATGAATAAACAAAAAAAACAAAAAAAGACTTGTGTCACGGATATCCTACGGTGTTCTCACTCAACCCACACGTACTCACAAAAGAAGCCCAAAACACCTATAACACCGAAAGAAAAGAAGGATGCTCTATGTGAGGTAGCGTATTTAGATGTACATTCGATGTAAGGAATAGGTTAATACGTCTGGAACCACTGCATCCTTGAATGTAGATGCGATGGAATGCTTCGTAGCCATAATGCCTTGACAGCCACGTCCGTGGCAGCTATGTCTGGAATGCCTGGTGCCCTGGCTAGCTCTGTCCGAACGCATATCACCTAGGGCGAGCGAGAGTGGGTAGCTGAGTAAATCAGTTGTAAATAGAAGTCGGGCAAGCCGCCAGGCGCACGTCAAGTCTAAACGTGCACGGCGCAAAGTGTTGTGTACCCGTGGAAGTGGAGGAGTGCCAGAACAACGGACAGGTGTGATTGGGCACAGCGGCGATGCACCGGGGTGTGGATATATATGGGCGAAACCACTGAGGAATAGCTGATCGGAGATGGTGTATCGTTATCCCCCACGTGTATTCCTCGTTATGGTAGGACAGTAAGCATCCAGTATGACATACGACAACACGAGCGAACGAGTGACTTTCAATGATTACATCCATCGCCGCAGAGTCTACGGCCCTATCAACCATCAAAGAGAGGTCGGAGCCCAATTCATGGACGGCCGGAGCATGTTTCGTCACAACCTTCCTCTCACTTCAAACATCATAATTTTCTATTCTTCTCTCCTCTCCTCCCAGGCAACGATGTCTGGACGGTAACTGGGTACATGTCCCCAAGGATCAATAAGGCAGGACAGGCCCTAATGGCTTGCACGTTACCCCTCGCGGTGGTTGTGATTTCCAGTGGGACATGAACACCATGATACTCATCAACATTGTCTTGTTGCCCTGCTTCGACCAGTCTCCGTGCCCCCCCCGCACACACACACACACAAAGGAAATCGACTCTTTCCCCCGTTTCTTACCAATTAGGAAAGGAAGGTGGTGTCGGAAGGTGTCTCCTAGGCGCTAGATGGAGCTCCGGAGGGTCCCGCAATCGCCTTGCTAACAACCGCACTGGCGACTCGGTGCTGGCATTTTTCTCCTTTGATTTGGGCTTGAAATTATTGATCGGGATAAAGTCGTATTCCTCAGTCTGAAGGCGTTAGTTTTAGAAGTCTGTCAGACACGATGAGATATACCTTCACTTCAATCAACCCGGGGACGACTCCGTCCAGTGCAAGGATATACCACTTGTCACCTTCCTTGATCACCACGGTAACGTCTGCCTTGCACAACTCGCCGAGTTCGTATGCTTTTTTAAAGACTGTATTCTTTCTGCGTTCCAGAACACTGCAACCGTTAGTGAAAACTTATTTAATGGGATGTGATGTGCTTACAGATCTCGCTTCTGTAAGATGGTTGCCAAAGACATTGGTGTTTGATTTGTTTGATTCCCGCTCAAATTGGAGTATGTGCTTGCTGAGACCGAATTTCTGGATGCAGATAACCCCCCTCTATATGTACTGACCAGATAACTACATAATAGTGCATAGGAACACCTCTGGGGTAATGACAGTATCCCGACAACTGAGCGCATGTAAGAATCCTCCGGAGGTATGTCACTGTGACACCTGGGTACGCGAGTACGGAGGTGGAGGTAAAGATATTGTAGAGTCAGGTTCGATTTCTTTATTCACAACGGAATAATCTTAGGTTCGTTGTGTTGGGGTGTTTCGTGAGTGTGTTTTCATCCGAGGATGGGGATGAGAGGTTTTTCGTGGAGTTTCTGTGCGGTATATATGCCTTTTTTCTTTTGCCTCACGTGGTCCTCCTTCCTATCGTCACGCCGGAGATCCCAGTTCCAAGACGCGCGGCCTCAGATGGTTCCGCTCATGGGTAAGGTTGGTCCTGACCGGTCCTAGCGATAAGGGTGGAGGCTAACAGTCGGCGACCTCGTACTCCCGACGCTAGTCTTTCGGACTATGCGGGTTTTCGTATCGAGGTCCCAGTCAGGATCGGTCGTAACTCTTTTGGAGTTCGCCGTCCCTCCTAGTTTGCCGCTGGCCCCGCTCCGGAGTTATTCTTTCGTCCGCTCATCTCGGCCGTAAGGTCCTAACTCCGGGTCTTATCTCCCGTCTAGACTCTCCCAGACCTGTCTTGCAACATGGGCCCCGCTTATAGCGTGCGACTCGCAGGAAGCTAGTTCTCCCCCTTATCTCGTCCTCTTATGCAGCGGCTACCAGAGTCGGCAGCGCGTTGGGTCTACCCGGTGGGCTGGCCTAAGATCCATCACCCGTCGAGGTTACCCTCAGCTCTGCTTTTTCTGGCCGAACTGCTTTCCGAGGCCCCGAGACTTCTTATCAGGGATTCTAGTCACGTGACCTACCGTTCGGCTACCTTTCTCCTTGTATCCTTCTTCCCCTTGTTACCCTCGGGTGTAACAGTCACGCTAGCAAAGGGTTGGGTTAAAGCGCACGCAAAAGTAGAAGTGAAATAGAGTGGCTATTCTACATCTAGTATGCCAAGCAGTGTCCCATTAAAGCTCGCACTTTTCGAGACACATCCAAATCACTGTCTCGTCGCCCCACTTCGACAGGTCGAAGTGAAAGTCCATCACCATGGATCGTTTGGTCAGTCATTACCAGTACCACCTAGGGCTTGCTCTAATCATTGGCCTTTGGTTCCTCTACATTTTCATTCATTCGTTGATTGACTGTCTTGCTTTCCTGAACCGGAGATTTAAGACCTGACTACCAAGCCTACACCGCCACATCACAACATCCGGGCTGCTCAATTCCAGCGATGTGCTTATTTGTTCAATAATATCCTCCCTAAACGTCCTCTGGCTTACAAACTATTTTCGATCTACAGATGGAACATTCGAGAGAGCAGGGGCATTGGCTACCTTCAACCTGCCCCTATTGTGTGTTCTGTGGCCCAGGGAAAATGTCATCTTGGAGTATGCAGGGCTCTTGTCAGCAACTCATGCGCGCCTTCGCCTCTCCTTTACAATACTCATCGGGCTTGAAGCGGCACTTCATGCTGGCGGGAATTTGGCATCTAACATGGACGGAATTTCCGTAGCAGTGTTGGTGTGTGTAGTTTTGTTGCCCAACGCTTTAGCGTTCACCATCTGGCCACAGATCAGGCATTTCGAAGTTCTACTAGCATTTCACGATGCTTTGCTGGTATCCCTTTTAGTCCTACTTTGGTTACATGTGGGGGACTGCGAGGTACAGCTGCATTTGATGGCTGCAATGGGGATCTTAGTACTCGTTACTTTGATGGTCCCAGTGTTTTGTGTCCTACGGCACAACGGTACAACAGTCACATTGACCGCAAAGTAAGATGCAACAGAAGTTACGGTGCAGTTACCTCGCGCCATAACTGTACTACCCGGTCAATATATATATCTCACCCGTGGGAAGTCGACTTTGGCAACATGGCTCAGCCCCTACCAATTCCATCCGTTCTGGCTTACTGGGACACGCGATCCCACAGTTATCACCGTGCTGGTGGAATGAAAGGGTGGATTTAGCAGCAGTTTGTATCATAGAGCCTTAACACCCGGATCACACGCTGGGCTCCATGCTCTCTTACATGGTCCCTATGGGTGCCACCGCCGCCTCAAAGATTACGAGATCGTAATATTTTGGGGGCAGGGTAGTGGCATTGGGCAGCAGATAAGTTACCTCGCCCATTTGACACAGTGTCATGGCTCAATAAAAACCCGAAAAATCCTGGTATTCTGGATCTTAAGCCCACATCAAAAAGAATGGTTTGCAGAAGTGATCACTTGTCGACTACTGCGTGACCCAGAGGATGCAAGACCACAGGTGAGTCGGCTTCCAGTGGCACATGTCTGAACGCCTGCAGATGGGTAGGTCCTTCTATAACTAACAGGCATGAGTTTCTGAGGATCAAAGTGTGGGGAATCGATGGTGATTCTGGTCACAGGCTTGATTGTTTTCAGGGGGAACCTTCTATGGACACGGAAATGATAAGGTGCATTATCGGGCCGGGAAAGGTGGTAGTTTCTGTGTGTGGGCCCCAAACTGTAGGGCGTAACATGAGAGCAACACTCAGGAGAATGGACCTAAAACTACATATAACTTTGAATGATGATTGTTATTGATGTTTCCAATCTTCCAAGACACCATAGCTTACTTCCTCTCCTCTTCCTCTTCGTGTCTCCGCCGCCCATCCTCCCCTCCGAGAATGGGCAAAGATGCTTAGGAACCATTACATAGTGTCAATACAGATGCGTGCGTCTACGATTTTCAGCTGCTTCAGAGCCTCCGGAGCTCCCAGCAGCTGCGCAGCTAGTTAGGATCAGAGTGAGACTTCATCACCGTATCCCTGAGCGCCACTTGCCCTTCATCTTCCAAACACTCCTCTTGTTCGTATTCTAGGTGCTGAGAGCGATCGCTGATACTAACATGTCCGACGGCTAGGGATGCCATCGCATCCCAGACACTGCTGGCACCAATGCTCCGGAGCTGTAAAAAGTTACCCCGCATGTGTGTGTCGGGTTCTAATTTCGCCGGGTTTCATGACTAAAACAGTTAGTACAACTAAAAGGGAAATAGCTTACCTATTTTGATATGTTTGAGTAATAGAGTATATAAATGACCAGTCGATTAACTATTGGATCATACAATTTGCAATGTTTATTACTCCGCCTACCACTCCTCCACCGTCCTACCATGAGCTACTCTCAATTAATCAGCAACTTCAGAACAAGCTGAATCGAAGGTCATACCTAAAAGATATCACAATTTTGCAACTCCAAGCCACGATTGTCGAAACTACCGAGCTACTCGCCGAGTGAGATTTTCACCTGCGACAATTACAAGCGGTGTTAACCGAGTTTACGGACGAGTATGCGAATCAGTGTCCCAGCATTCTCTCCCGCAGATTGCAAACAGCCACCAAAAGGCTTCGAGAGAAAGAGCTGCGGATCACATGTTTGTCGAAGACTTTACAAATAACGGCCAAATCGATTCACAAGAGGCACCATCCTGATGTCATATTGGTGTCACTTGACACAGTAGTTTTTGAAGTTGGTTCTTTACTGTCGGGGGCTCAGGGGGTTTGAGACAGGAGAATATATTTGTTTTCTTGGGTGATGTTGAACAGTTTGGGAGGTCTGCAATTCTTATAGTCTATCATTTATGGTGGCGTACTAGTTAGCACCATGTTGCGCAGAATTCATTTCATCGCGGCAAGCAGCAGCGGTGCCATCTTCCTGTGGTACATTGCATGAACCGTTTCTCTCCTAGGTTATCCTGGCTGCTGGTGCCAGCACTGACAACTGTTCGTCATCCCCTTCCACAGCCAGCAATAGAAAACCAACCAAGTTTCTTAACGCTGGTTGTAGATGGTAGATAACATTTTAGCGGATCACCTCTTGTTGTCTGATTCTTAATTGGAGCGCTGGTTGTTGAGGTATTCACAGAACGGTATTAGTGGCGGGTGGCATCCAACTCCTCCAGTATCATGTGACATGTGTCCACAACATTATTCCACATACTAAACACTTCCTCCTTCATCAATGCCCTCGCTCTCTGTTTTGCTTAGCTTCCCGCTCTCGCTCACTCCACATTCCCTAGGGTACCAGGCATCCAGAGGCAGCTGCAAATTCCCTCCCCCACTTTTTTTATCATTTAGTGCATCGTACTCGCTGCCGGCATCCTGACCGCCATTCCTTGCCACTGGCGCCTTCACCTGGATTTTGACACCCAGAGAGCCGCGCTTACCACATCACAAAGCTCGGCAGCATACTTATTGTGTCTGACTCTCCATCATGATCATTGTGTCTTACCCACTATTGTACTTACCGCCGGTGTCCTCCCTCCCCTCGTCACGTCGTATTGTACAGCTTCCCACTCTCTCACCAATATATTGGGTCGCCTCTTACTCGCTATCGTGCTAGCCGCGTCATGTTGCACCACTTCCCATTTGAGCTGTGCTAGTCACATCAAGAGCAATATATACAGGTGATGGTCGCGACGATGGATGTGATGCTGTGCTCGCGCTGGGTGCTCTATGTGAGGTAGATGAGCGGATTATCGTATTGTCCTGTTTTCAGTTGCGAGTTTGTGTTGATATTGTACGTGGTTCGTTGGTAGATCAAAAAACCGTGTAAGAAACCTCATGCGAAACCACATAAAGAAATGATGGGAAGGTGAAAGAACTGGCGGGCAGCCCGAGGGACCCTCGTTCTATTGCCGCCAAGGCGTCAAACCAAAGCGGACTAGTGCGCAAATAGTTTCTCTATGAACACATCTCCGAACCACCATCTCCAGATGTCCATCATTTTGACACCCTACGGCTCAACTTTACTCTACCACCAGTATCCATCGTGCTCGGCCGTCTTTTGCGGTTAGAAAAGTCGATCAACGAATGGTCGTTGTTTCGAAAAGTTGATTGAGTCCTTGCTGAACCCGAATGAAATTCATGTTAAATGGGCAGCCATTGATGGAAAAGCCGTCCTCCTCCCGATTAACTAGGGTTGCATTCACTGCTTCTTGCAAAGACCTGACTTTGAAGTGTATCTCTTGCAGAAAGATACCCGCTTTTCTAATACCAGAAGTGATACGGTTGTCTGGGGTGAATTTGGGACCGCCGTTGACGGAGAATCCGGCCTCGGTATCAACGAGCTCATTTGCAAGATGCTTCAGTGATGCCGAGCCCACCGGAAGCTGGCAATGAATGTAACCTAAGCACTGGTAATAACCGCCGACATACTTGATGTCTTGCTTTAACTCGAAATAGAATAGCGCTGCCTTGAGGTGACGTGCTGTAGTATCTATAATGTTTGATTGCGCAATGTACTTAGCTGTCTGCACTTTCATCTGTTGGATGCCGGATATATCGTCTAGCGAGCGCTCCATTCTTAATCCAACGGTCAGTCTGTGGTACCGGTTCATTTCCTTGGGTGTGAGTTCGTTTCTCTTTAGTATCAAGATTCTTTCCCCGTCAATGTGCCCCATGAAAACCTTGCCGAGAAGCGACCACAGTGAGTCTCCGTTAGATTGGGCAATGGCATCACAGTGACCTGTGCCAATTGACACAACTACGTCGGGTCTAGCTCCCGGCCAGATACATTTAGCCTCCCAAATCATGGGATTTATAGGGTTATTAAACCATAAGCCTCCGTCTGTAAACTTAATATGGTCCAATTGCTTGTGCAGTATCCTTTTGGGGGTGAAATACCAGGGTGCCCGCGAACCACAGCTTGCCCTATTAGACTTAGAATTAATCACAAAATGTACGGAAGGAACCTACGCCTCTACCGCAAGTAACTCTGTGGCTTGCGTCTTTCCACGTATGAAGAGATAACCTGGTCATTGTTAGCGCGCTTTGAGTGGCCATGGTGTCATTGTACCTTACCACAACTATCATCTAGGTCAATATTACCATTGTAGTTGGTGAGCAGTCAAGGAGCGGAGTTGGGTGTAGCTGTCACAATAATGTGAGTATTGCGAACCCCGGATCCGAAAAGTTTGGCCTGCAGATCCAGGAGATTCCCCAGCGCGATGTCGAGTTGGGTGCCATCGCAAACGCCAGACCCAAAAACCGCGCCGAACCCTCCCAGGAGACCACTGACCATTGGTATATTTGCGTACCAATGCCTTGAAAGGCAGGCTTTAACTAGAATTTCATACCGAGCTTCTAGACTCTCAAGGGCGATTGATGTCGTTGACAGAGATAAAGCTACAATGCCATCTCAGCCTCTAGTTAGCATGGTAAGTCGGGAGTAAGGTATCGAAGCAATTTACCTTCACTAGTCCCTCCAATCATGTCAAAGACGTACTTCATATCTTCGATACCCATTTCCATGCGTCGCATTAGTGAAGTAAGCAGTAAAAGGGAAATAACTACGTGGCTGCCCCCGCCATCTAGGGACAGCATTCGCAAACCCGCAGTTGGGGGCTTGAACTTGGCCTCTATATGACCGCTGGTGCCACAGTATATACAGCCACGCAGATTGTATAATAAGCGGCACCGCAGACTTCTGATCCAGAAACGTTGGAAACAAACATCGCAAATCGTGTGCCTGCATTTGAATGCATGTTCTGGTTTTCGGCAGACGTAACTGAAGCAAGTTTGGTTGCTGAAGATTGATCCCCAGCACTGGCGGAAGTGTTGGAGCCTTGCCAGATGTAGTGCCACCGGAGAACTGAATTGTTTGTCAAGTTTCTGTAAAGCCAGTCATAGTGATAACTCCATGGCAATAGAAAACTGCCTTACGTTACAATCAATTGCCATAGCTGTAACGGCGGCGGTTCTCCAAGGTACTCGAGTGAGTTCGGGTGACGCAAGCGGGAGTGGGAGCGGAAGCAGGGGGGGGAACGGGAACGGGAACGGGAATGGAACGGGAACGGGAACGGGAACGAGAACGGGAACGGGAAGGGAACGGGAACGGGAACGGGAACGGGAACGGGAACAGGAAGGGAACGGGAACGGGAACGGGAACGGGAGACAGAGACGGACAGCTTCAGACGGACGTGTCGGACAAGAACGAACAACGTCAGACGGACGTGTCGGACAGGGAGATTGACAGCGTTGGACGGACGTATTGGACAGAGAGACGGACAGCGTCGGACAGACGTGTCGGACAGGAACAGACAACGTCAGACGGACGTGTCGAACAGAGAGACGGACAGCGTCGGACGGACGTGTCGGACAGGGACGGGCGGCGCTAGACGAGCGTTGACAAAACGAAGGAATCAGAGGAAACGGAGGAAACGGAAGCAAGGTTGATATTCCGAATAGAATACAAGAGGTTGCATGAAGAGAAGAAGAAGAGAAAACATGGGAGACGCCCTCCTTATATACACAGTTCTCGCAACTCCCATACATCCTCCTACTCATACCCGCGCAACTCACATATGTACTTATACTCACATATGTGCTCATAACCACGCAACTCAAACAACCTTCTCTTATGCAACCGGGGCCCGTAACCGACACACTTTCCAAGATCGAGACGTCTGGAGCAAGGTGACGACACTCTTTCCAAGATCGAGACATCCGGAGTGAGGTGACGACACTCTTTCCAAGATCGAGACATCCGGAGCGAGGTGCCGGCATCAACAAAGAAATCAAACAACCAAACCCAAATCGAGCGCCGGGACCTACGCCGTGACAGTATCCCCCTCCTATCGCTGAGCTCCCGCGAAGCTTTATTCGAGAGGGCCTAGCTTGTGGGGGTATTGTTCATGGAATCAAGTAACCACTTCTAGCTCGTTGACGTTTCCCGCTGGCTCCCAATTCGGGTGATCAAATCCGGTCCATTTAACAAGGTACTGTAGTCGTCTTCGATACATTCGAGAATCAATAATGGAATCCACAAACCATTCTTGCTCGCCGTCGATTTCCACCGGAGGAGACAGTGGTTGTTGTTGTCCCGGAAGCGGATCCTGTGCTGCCGGCTCAAGTAAGGACACATGAAAAACGGGATATACCTGCATCGAGTTGTGAAGTTCCAACCGGAAGGGGTGAGAGGAAATCTTGCGTGCGATCTTGAAGGGGCCGTGCCGTCGATGATCCAACTTTGCTGATGGTCGTCGAGTCTTCCAATTTCGAGCGTCGAGCCACACAAGATTCCCCACCTCATAGTCCGGAGTGGGGAGGCGATGGGTGTCTGTGGTTTCCTGGTAGCGGAGTTGGGCGCGATGCATTTCCGTCCTCAGGTGGTCATGAATTTCGGACGATGCTTTCGCCGCAGAACGCGCTTGTTGATCTTCTGCTTGGTTGGGTAGGGCGGCCGAAAGGTCAAATTGCCAGCGAGGGTCGTAGCGAAGGTTCGCAAAGAACGGGGATACAGCCGTTGTTTCCGAGGTATGGTTGTTCGATGCGAATTCCGCGATCGGCAACCAGTCAGCCCAATCATCTTGCAGGTAGTTCACGTACGACCACAAGTATTGTACCATTACGGCGTTCATTCGTTCGGTCTGACCATCGGTCTGTGGATGGAAAGCAGTAGACAGCCGCGGTTCGATTCCCAGTGGTGCACAGAGACGATGCCAGAATGCAGAGGCAAATTGAGGCCCTCGGTCCGAAGTTACTGTTCGCGGAAGTCCATGTAATCGGAAGACGTGTTGCAGGAACAGGTCAGCCAGATCACGGGCATCAACAGTAGTGCTGCACGGGACAAGATGCCGCTGTTTTGTGAGCCGATCCACTACGACCCAGATAGCATCGTGATCCTTTGATCACGGTAGGCCCGTGACAAAGTCCATCGAAATGTCCTACCATGGCTGCTGGGGAATCGCCAATGGGCGGAGGACTCCAAAGGGTGCGTGTCGACTGGTTTTCGATCACCGGCAAGTGTGACAGTTCCTTACAAACCTTTCCACATCTTGCCGCATTTTCGGCCAGTGGTAGTTCCTTGAGAGCAATTCGAGTGTTTTCGATCGTCCGGGGTGGCCCGCTACCAGTACATCGTGATGCGTTTGGATCAGATATAATCTCACAGGGCCGTAGGCAGGGATATAAAGCTTTCCTCGATACAGTAATCTGCCTGTTGGGCTCCGGGAGCACTCCGCTAGAGTAATATCCTTACAATAGCGGACCTTCTTCTCTAGCATAGCCAGTGCCTTCATGGGAAACGGATCCCAGTTGTAGGCTTCAGAGAATAGTTCGGTGATCTTGGCGTTGACGAGTCCGAGTCCGAGTCCGGCGCCGCGTTCCTCGAGTCCTTCGAGTCTGGCGGCGCGTTCCTCGAGTCCGTGTCCGGCGCCGCGTTCCTCGAGTCCGAGTCCGTGTCCGTCTTCGAGTCCGGCGCCGCATTCCTCGAGTCTGAGTCCGGCGCCACGTTCCTCGAGTCCGAGTACGGCGCCACCTTCCTCGAGTCCGAGTCCGTGTCTGTCTTCGAGTCCGGCGCCGCGTTCCTCGAGTACGAGTCCGGTGCCGTGTTCCTCGAGTCCGAGTCCGTGTCCGTTTTCGAGTCCGGCGCCGCGTTCCTCGAGTCCGAGTCCAAGTCCAAGTCCGGCTTTGAGTTGTAGGATTTGGTGTGGTTTTATGACGGCATGGAAGTTTTCGGTCAGTCGTTTATCCCCCTCCTTAGGAAGATCTCCGGATCTTCGAGTCAAGGAGTCCGGTTTGGCTCCCGCTTTCCCCGTTCGGTAGACGATTTTGAAGTTGAATTGGGAGAGAAACTGCGCCCATCTCGCTTGCCGGTGGTTGAGCAGTTTGGTCGTCGTGAAATATTCCAAGTTCTTGTGATCCGTTAAGACCGATTTCGGGTTTTCCACTGATTGCAACTCTGCTCGCCACTCCTCAAACACCCGGACAATTGCCATTAGTTCCTTGTCATAAATTTCATAGTTGCACTCAGCGGGGGAATGTTTCTTTGAAAAGAAGGCCACAGGGTGTAGGGTTCCCTCGTCGTATTGCGACAAGACTGCGGCGGAGACGAAGTCAGAGGCGTCGGTTTCCACCACAATGTCGCAGTTGTGATCAAACCGATGCAGAATGGGTGCCGTTGTAAAGGAGGTTTTCAGTCCGTCGAACGATTCCTGTTGCTTTGTCTCCCACTTGAACGGCTGGCCTTTTCTTGTCAGCCGTGTCAGTGGCTCAAGTACCTTTGAGTATCCTTTGACGAATCAGCAGTAGAATTTGCAAATCACAAGAACGCTCGCACATCTCGTAGATTTTCGGGAGGGGGCCACGCCTTCACTGTTTCAACCTTGGACGGATCCATCTTAATGCCATCCGCGCCAATGATTAGTCCCAGATACTTAACTTCCGTTTTGTGGAATTCGCATTTTTCCGGTTTGAGGTGGAGGCCGGCATCGGTCAGTCGTTCCAATACTCGGTGGACATGCCGAGTATGTTCTTCCATCGTATTGGAATAAATCAATATATCATCGAGGTAGGCTGACGTAAAGTGATCGAGGAAAGGAGCCAAGGTTTCGTTGATGAATCGTTGGAAATCTGCTGGCGCGTTGGTCAGGCCAAACGGCATTACCAAAGATTCGAATAGGCCGTAACGGGTTCGGAAGGCAGTTTTCCATTCTTCTCCTTCCATTCGAATGAGATTGTACGCTCCACGAATATCCAATTTCGTGAAAAACCGAGCCTTCGATATTCGCATCAGTGTTTCCCGAATCAGCGGAAGGGGGTAACGATTTTTGACGGTTCCTTCCTTGATGCCTCGGTAATCCACCACCAATCGCAACGATCCGTCACACTTCTTGACAAACAGGATCGGGGCTCCGGCCGGGGATGAAGAGGCCCAGATAAATCCCTTATCCAAATTTTCCTCGATCTATTTCTTGCAGGCTTCCAACTCGTGACGGGCAAGGGAATATAGCGGTCCAAAGGGCGGTTCGAATCCCTCTTTCAAGGGAATGCGTTGGTCGTAGGGGGGGTGTGGAGGTAACTTATTTGCAATGGATTCGCAGAACAGGGGAAGGAACGAGTGATATTCGGGAGGGATTAGGGATTTCAATCGCTCATAGTCTGGAGACTCTGCCTGCTCAGTGTCTTGTGGGTTCGGTGTAGGCGTTTCAAGAGCTTTGTTGATGTCGTACAAGCTCATAGCAAAGATTTGAACCGATTCCTTTCATCGGATTAGTTTCTTCAAGGAAGCCGAAGAGATTACACAAATCGCAGGAGACTTAGATTTGAGGTTCGATTCCACGTCTGCTGGCTTCGGTGCCACGCCCGGACGTGACATTGTAGTTCCTTTTGGCGTTTCTGTTTCCATGTTCGTCGTCTTCGGCGCCACGCCTATTGTCTGTAATGCCACTCACGGTGCCGCCGGTGGATTTCGGTGGTCAGGGCACTGAAATCGTACCGAATTACTGACAAAATCGGTAACGACAGCATGTCTTCGGAGCCAAGGAATTCCGAGAACCAGAGAGAAGTGTCCTAACTTGGTGATGAAAGCGGGTAACATTTCGGTGTGATCCTGTATTTGACAGGAAATCTTAGTGAGATGGGTGATTTGGCCGGATTCGATGGGTCATCCATCGATTACTTCGAGATCTCGGGGAGGGTTTAGTCTATACCGGGGAAATTTGTGTTGGTGTAAAAAGTTTTCGTCGATAAATGCAAAGCCCGTTGTGCCTGTGTCAATCATTGCAGGAGTTTGGATAGAATGGTCACCATTACGGACAGTAGCTGCAACAAAAAGATGCTCTCCTTCTAATTCACATTCTTCCCCCTCTCGACCAACTACAGCAGGCAATTGCAAATGGGGAAACGACGAAACCAATGGGGAACGTCCCGTACCGGTGCCAACCGGTTGGCATGGGACAGCTAGTTTTCCGACTGCTCGTTCGGAACGGCAGCGTCAGGTTCGGCAGTCGTATTAACGGTGGCTGCCATAGCCAGACGGCGGTTCCGAGAGGCAGCACGTTTAGGGCATTCGCGGAGGAAGTGACCAACAGTTCCGCAATACAGACATTCGCCCCGGGCCATGCGTTCTTGTCTGATACGATTTTTCTCAGCAGTCCTCTGCGTGGCCGATGAGTCCATAGGTGCCACGCCATAATGTCCGCTGTTGGTGCCCGTCGGATTCGCTGGAGCCAGGGTGGGGATGCTGGCTGAGGATGGCCCGGAGCGGGGCAGTCGCTGGGTACGGCCAGGCCGGACCCGTTCCGCGGCACGAGCGCGAATCCAGTTGTCCAACTCCCGACAGATCTGGATCAAATGACCCAGACTATCGGATCGGGGACGGGAGGTGACCAAGGCATCTTTTATCTCATCCGAGAGGCCTTCGTACAATTGTTCTCTCTGGGCCTCTTCG
>Ga0307508_10001069_pt1 | contig 31688 bp, 22 predicted proteins | sample 9_EM_MG_FD_203089 | JGI IMG/M metagenome (GOLD analysis project Ga0307508, IMG submission 203089) | Populus trichocarpa ectomycorrhiza microbial communities from riparian zone in the Pacific Northwest, United States - 9_EM | ecosystem: Host-associated > Plants > Roots > Unclassified | place...
CCCCCCCGCCCCTACGTCGTCCGGGGAACATTTGCACCGTGGCGGACGGACTGTGGATTTCCTTCGTCGACTTGGGACGGGTGACGAAGAGGAGGACCTTGAGCACTTCTCGCCGCTTCTCCATCGCGAGGATCTCGGTCATCCACGGACGGATCCACTCCAGGTGCTCGGGCGATTGGATCACCCACACGAGTGTGATGCGGCGCGTCGCGATGACGCCGTTGGCATAGCCGGCGACGAGCTCGCGCAGGTACGAGACCGGGTGCGTGATACCCACTCCACCGGCGATAAGGACGACGGTGCCGTAGGAGCCCAGGGCGTCCATCCCTCCGTACGGTCCCTCGGCAAACGCGGTGGTGGTGAAGGATTTGCCGGGGGACTCGAAGGCCTTCTTGAACAGGGTGTTGGTGAAGCCGGTACGGCGGCGGACGATCAGGGACATGGTCCTGTTGGTCTGGTAGACGTCTTGGCGGTGGAGCGAGAGCTTCTCGTCGTCGAAGGCGACGCGCTGCTTGTCCTCGCTCCACGAGATGGTGAAGGGGTGGCTGGTCCAGAGCCCGAGCTTGGGCATGTAGAGGTACAGGTGCTGGCCGGGACGGAACTTCCAGGGGCGGGCCATGCGAATGGTGACACGGACGGCATCTCCGGGGAGGGCTTCCACGTGTGCGGTCGTCATCTTCTTACCCACATTGCCTTTGATCAGGCTCAACAGACGGAGGAAACGTTCGAACCCCCAACCGATAATGGGTACCTTGAGGAAGGTGAGCCAGACGCGCACGGACTCATTGTACGCGAGATGGTAGTAGACACCGGCACAGACAACGGCTGCAGCTATGATGTGGGGGAGAAGGAACGCCTCGTAGAAAGCGTGGCGGATTGCGGATGGCGAGTGCAGAATCAAGAAAGTGAGGGCAACGGCCGCCTCGAACCCGGTCAGCAGATACACACCACCTCCCCCCTGTTGGAGAGGGGAAACATACCATAAAGCCATACATCATGAATGGGATAGTCGTGATGGACACTCTAACCACCTCCCAGCCAGACTCGAGGACGGTTCCGGCCATCCAGGAGAGAACATGGGCCAACGACTGGAGCACCACGATCCTTCCCAACCACCGATGAACCAGATTGAAGGAGTCGAACGAAATTCCCAACAGTCCTATTAAAGGATTGTTCCTCCCAGACAACAGGAAGAGCGGGCCCATATTGATGATCGCTATCACGCCGGCGCGGTTTCTGAGCCCACCCAGCATCGCCTGCGTGTCGGAATAGTCGAGACTGTGCGTGCAGAAGACGATGTTGGTGGTCACATATCCGACCAGAAAGAGTGTCTGGAACCTCGTCGGGAGGGTACCGATGTTGATGGCGGTCGAGAGTTGGAACTCACGGTTGTGGCGGACGCGGAACAGAGGGGCGTACAAGACGTGCTTCTTCAGCCACGGGACGATCTCGCCGCTCGGAGAAGCAAAGTATCGCTGGTTCTCCATGTTGAGCGAGACCAGCAGCCGGATCTGAGCATAGATGATTGAGATGATGTGATACAGCAACAGCATGCATCCAAAGGTTCCAAGAGCGATGACCATCAATTTACTATAACGGAGCAGTCAGCCAACCGCCAAAGCATATCGAGGGGGTCCCACAAGCGCACCTGAAGCCCGCGTTCAACTGCTCGGCATGGATCTTCTCCGCACTGGGTGGCGCCCATTGTACTCCGCCAGCCGCTGCGCCGGTGCCATTGCCGCTGGCGGCCGCTGCACCAGTGCTATTGCCGCTGGCGGCCGCTGCGCCTGTGGCCACGGCAGCGACCAGGACGTCTGCCGCCCAAACGGAGGTAAAGATCACCCCTACCAACACACGAGCAGACATGACTGAGTGAGTGCTGGTGAACGTTGGGGGGAAGCGACGAATGTGATCGATTGAGCAACGAATGGAACCAGTTACGGAGCCCCGGCGGGATCCAAGCAGATCCACAGGCCCGATATATAGTGAGCAAGTTTGAGTCTCTGTGCTCGAGATGCTACCGCTTGGTGGGTAGGGTGATCAAGTGTTGATGTTTTTATCCCCCCCACGGAAGTCGAAAGAATGTTATGCGGCCAGCACTAGAACGAAACAATGGATTCCTGTTTATATGAGCGAAATGTAACCGGCAATCGCGCTACAAACATTCAGGATTGACGTGCAGAATGAGAGTTGGGGGGTAGGGTGGGGGTGGGGAGTGCTTGTGGAGGCAAGCAAGCAGACTAGAAGCAGACAAAAGCCCACCTGGTGGGCATACAGCAGTTATAGCACTCTCCACTTGCGCTGGTGTCTCCCTCGGTCAGTCACCAGCCCAGTTCCTACATATCATCCTCCTCTATCACCCCTGATAGCACGTTTTGTTTGCCGATTCCGCACAAGAACTGCTTGCTGGGGGTGTCGAACTCCGGGAAATCCGCGAGCGTTTCTGGGTTGGCTTTGCCGGCTAGATCGCCCACTCCTTTCCGCCCCACTCGGACAAGCATTGCCGGTGTCTATATGCATGGAAATGCGCACGCAACACCGTGTCTCTCCCCTCTCCTTGTCCGGCCTTTTTCCGCTTTTTTTGTTCGCCAGCCGGATCCGACGATCCTTCTCTCACGGCGAATCTCGGGAAACCGTCGACAGGCATCGCCCCGCACCGTTGGCCAACGCTTAGCGGCAAGGGTTTCATTCTTGTCAGGAACCGTGAAAATCGGTGATGATTTTTCACGCTTGAGGCCGATCGCTGTCGTCGTCGTCGTCGTCGTCGAAGTAAGTTGCAGCCGGTTAAACATTCCTGCCTGCCTGAGGCTGGAGCCCCCACCTCTGGCGCTAAAACTGGTGCGGCGACTGGTGGAGGAGAGGTCTGGGGGGGGAGGGTGCATGGAAAACCGTTCCACTGCCGGGTAGAGAGGGCCGATAGCTCTACGTATCATACCCGACAGGTTCATCCCAAATAATAAGTCCCGAAGGGAAGCGCATGGATGTCCGCGACCAATGACGCGCGACGGACCACGTGCTAGCGGGGGTTCACCCAGAAAGAGGACGTTTCAGAGAGACGACCAATTGATTGCGGGAGGTGGACCAGTCGCCATCGACAAGCGAGCAGGCGAGAGAACTGGCTGGGGGCCGGAAAGGAGGAGAAGCAGGAGGACGTCAGAACTGAGAAGGAGTCTGGCTTGGGGCAAGGCTGTACGTACCTCATACGTACAATATGGGCTTCCCCCACACATCCCACGCAGCGGCTACGCCCCGACGATGGGCGCTGTTGTTCTTTCGGTGATGTTCCCCCCGTGGCCGCCACCAACATAAAAGACATATTTAAGCAGCGTACATATATTGGAAGACATGCACGAGGTGATGTTCCATAAGGAGGATATCTGACGTCGCTTGGCCGAGCTTGCGCAATGCAGCTGCCTAATCGGGTGGGCGTCCGAGTGACATCTAATGACTGCATACAAAACCAGGTACATGTACGAAAACATCTACTCGTGTCCGCCCTCCTGTACGATTTGTACAACTTTTCAGCATACTCACCCTGTTCCGCAGCCAGACACACCTCTCCCTCTGAAGGGCCACTATCAGGTATTTCCCAGTCTGAGGCTATGTCGCTGCTGACTGCTCTTTTTGCTGGAACCGACTGGCGAGTGCTGACAGACGGCTTGTACGAGTTCTTTTGAAAGCTGTGGGTTTATCCAGTGGAGTCATAGCTGAGCACTCGCGATTAGTCACCAGAAACGACAATTTGTACTCTTGCCAAGACTTGACCACTCTAAAATCCAGCTTCGGGCGCCAGGATATCTGCACCCGTTACATGCTTGCAGGGTACAGAAGTAAGTAAGTACTATATACCCATCCCTTTTCCTTGGTGCGCGTTAATCTTCTTGGAACAGGCCTGGGCGGAGTGGCAAATGAGGGCTTGCAACGTGCCGCCTCGCGCGGACAGCAGACGGGAAACTCGGGTTAAAAAGTGCGCCGCCATAGTCGAGAAAGGCTGCATGCGAGTATGAACAAACAAAAAAAATAGAAATCCACAGCGCCCCCTCTCATCACCCTTGGAAGCCGCACGCGGTGTTGTTCTGGACTCGTTCGTACGGTTCATACCGCACGTGCTCGTCGCGTCGTGTCGGTGTAAGTGGCGATGTCGATGGGTGTTCTTCATTCTGGCGGCTCGCTGGTTCACTAGTTATACAGTTCACTATGCAGTTCACTATACATGTCACTGATATCGAAGGTTAGCCGCATCAAAGTTACCAGCACGGGAAAGCACAAAGGAAGACGGGTTCACACGGTTCCGATCTTTGCCCAGAAGAGATTGTATCCCCCCCTCCCCCCTCCCCCCAGAACTATGCAGTCTTTCACCGGTGGCTCAATTCCGGATAGGATCTGGCCCAGCGGCAAGCATGCAAGCTCCCGGGAGCACAGCCAGGCAGTCATTCATTCGGAGGCCTGGGCAGTCACTGAACCCAGATCCCGGTGCCGACACTGCGGATTTCGATGTGCTCGCAGAGATACCGACCAGGTGGGCCCGTCCAGCTTTCTGATGTCGATGCCGGCCCTGCCGACCTGGACAATCTCACGTCTTGGACGAGGAGAAAAACAATCGCTTTTACCGCGGGCTGGTGGCTGACCTCGCACTCGCACTCGCCGTCCCGTCCTTTCCGTCCCTTCCGGTCCTTGCCCTCCCTTGGGATTCCTTCCCACGTAAGTACGCACATGGGTCCTGATGACGTGTATCCGCCGTGTCGAGCCGCGCTCAGGGGAATGGCGCTTAAACGGAAGGAAATCGCGACCCGGACGAGCGAGCGGGCGGGGGAGACAGCGCGAGATTCGGCTCCCGGCAAAGCGCCTGCAGTTGCCCTAGCATCACGACGATGCTCCGGAGTCTCCTCCGTCCCGGTAGCGGCAGGCATGCGTCCGACAGCAGGGGGTGCTGAGTGGCAACATGGCGACATCGGGCGACAATTGCTGTGGCCTGGCTGTACAAGTGCGACAACGCAAGTGGAGTGCGACACATCGGAATCGCCACAGCTGCCGGCACATCTCGCCCGCTGCACTGGGCCGTATCCAGCCTTGGTCGGACAACGCCACTCCCGCTTTCCCCAGCCATGGCCGCACCCGGCCGTGCCCTCGGCCAGCATGGAGCCATCTACGTCGCGGCCACCGCCATCGCAACTTACCGATACATCGCACGCATACGTGCTCCGCACAGCGAAACCAGAGCGTGCAGGGGTGTATGTATACGCAGTGCGTGCGGCCTGGACACGATATCTACAATACACGCAGGGTCGCATGCGAGTATTGAATAAATGAAAAAGCCCGCCCGCTGAGGAGCGCACGTGTCCGCGTGCTCCGATGGCCGAACAAAATGCTCGGATGAACCGAGCGCAGCAAAAAAGAAAGAAAAAAGAAAGAAAGAAAAAAAAGAAAAAAAAAGCGGGGTATACGTACGTGCGTACGAGCGAACGGAGGGAAGCGCGGAACACTGCTGCGACGGGGTAGTCTCGTCGCCCGCGCCGGTCGGCCCGTCCGCCGAACGCTGCTAGTTGGGTATCGCAACGTCGAGCGGATAATACCCCATCTGGAACCCACCGTCTATGTAGCCGCGCAACAGCAACGGGAGCGGATCACAAGGGCGGCGGATCGCCATCCTTATCCTTATCGGCCGCTGCCCCGCCTCCTGTCTGCAGGAGCGAGCATCTCCGTCCATGGCCGTCGAAAGCGGGTACCGAGACGAGATGCCGGCGTCCGCGCGTGCGCCGCGTCCACCGCCATCGCCATCGCCATCGACGCCGGAATATGGGGTGCGTTGGCGGGTGATCATTTCGCGTCAGCGGTCCACGGCTCCCCGCGCATGCCGTGTCACCGCGGGACAGCCGCCTGGCAGTTCCCAGTCGCAGCCGATGATTCCCCAGCCTGCTTACGGCGTATCTACAGCATGCGGCACGCGGCGGGCAGAGCAGGAGCAGCAACCCAAGCATCCGTGGAACGTCAATCCGACGGACACACAGCGCCCCCGCCGGCCGTGGGGCGGGGATGCACCCACACGAATGGCTGTCAGTCGCAAAAACGGACCGGCCGACGGACGGGCGGTGATGACGATGGCGATTTGCGTCCCTATCGGATCATGGCGATATTATGTATACATATACAGTCCCGTCGCGTTCGCCGTCCGCCACGACCTCTCACAGTCCGCTGGCGGCCCGCGGCAACTCCCCCCTGCCCCCCGCCTGGCCTTTCCCGAAAATAAAAAGGAGGGAAATAAGAAGTAACGGCAAGTAAAAAACTCGTTCGACCCAAGGAAAAGACAAAGGAAAGGACTTCCTTGCTCCCTTCTCCTACTCCTCTCGCGCGTTCGCGCCCCTCTTGCCTTCCAGTTCCTCATCCTCCTCCTGGTCCTTGCTTCCGTTCTCCGCGGCCCCTCCGTCCCCCTCTTCAGTTGGTTCCTCGTCCGGTTTCAGAGACACTGCTCTAGGACCCACCCTACTTCCCACGCCGGTGGTGCGCAGGGAGTCCTGGGTGCACCGCTCGTCCGCGAGGAGGTCTCGGATCTTGAAGCGATTCTTCCCTTTTCCGGCAGCTCTTTGAACCTCTGCCCACAGAGTTTTCTGCTGCGAACTCCATTGCCGGCGGTCTTTGAACAGGTGGTTCCGTGTCTGTGTCTTGTACCGACACCACCCGCACTCCGCCGTGCCCGCGTTCTTCGCCCATTTCATGTATTGTCCGGTGCGGCAGCGCCCTGTTCTGAGCTGATGGAACCGCTCTGCCAGCCGCTGGGGCCCTAGTGCCACCGTCCTGTTCTCGCATCTTTCCAGGCAGTTTGTATTTCTTCTTGACCCTCTTCTCCGACCAGCTCCGTGCCTCCTCCCACTTCTTCTCCGCAATCTCGCGTCTGATGTTAGCTAGGGGCCTGGGGAGAGGCATTCGTTCCGTGTAGCCCATCCATTCAACCCCTCGGGACGGACGGACGGATGTGATGTGCACCGCCAAGGCCCACGGACGAACGAGACTCCGTGACACGCTCCCCGGATCGTGAGATCCAACGGAGCGAAGATACTCGTCGGCCTCGACGGAGGGCCTGTCGCATATCTCTGTCGCTGGCGGGGAATGTGAGATCTGCCCGCCGGAAGATAACCGCAGCATCGCCGTTCACACCAACCTTCATCTGAGCGGAGCAGCCCCCATCGTCGTCGTGTTCCGCCTCTGCGGGAGCTCGACCTGGCAGTCCCCCGCTTCTACGCGTCTCGTTCTCGAGGGCGCTGTGATCTCCGTTGGGCGACGCCCTCCTCACTACAGATGGAGCCGATATCCGCTCGCAAAGCTGCATCCACTTGCAATCTCTCCAAGCTTCTATATAGTGGCTCGCCTCGCGCTCCATCCACACCCGGCCGCGCTTCACCGACCATCACTCTCGGAGTCCCGCCCCGCGCCTACCGCCTCGACGCTATCCGCCATGCGCAAAGATGGAGCGGGAAACGCTCCCAAGCCGGATCCTGCTCCTCCGCGCCCGATTCCTCGGCCGGGTATGCAGCCATTATCTACCTAGCCTACAACAGTAGATGCGCTTTCGGAGCAGCTTACGTATGTGACCGCCGTCCAGACCAGCAGACAGAAGCTGCGATCGTCCCGCCGATCGTCGAGCTGCCTTCCATCCGCACCGGAGTGATCGTGCGTGCCCGAGCGTTTCGCCGTCGCTACCATATAGCCAATGTACTACCTACTCTACTCTCCGTGCACGTGACCTTACAGCTGCCAGTCGTGGCCCCGGGCCCCTTTCCGCTGGGGGAGGGGACGGAGGATCCCGCTAGCTCTCGCAGTCGAGCCAGGCTGGAGCACTTATGCAGAGGTATGTACGGATGGAGGAAGGAAGCACCACAAAGGAAGTTCTCCTTTTCTTTTGTAGAGTACGTGTGCGGCGCCTGCAGGAACATATCTAGAGTGCGCACGGTACATATCTAGTCGAAAGTGTATACGCTACATACTACTTTTTTTTCCTTCTTTCTTTCCATTTTCGAGGGCTTTTTTTCTTTCTTTCAGGGGGAGCTTCACTCTGCCGACAGCTGCCAATCGATACATAGATGCAGTTATCCAAGCGAGAGAGTTCAGCAGCGACAGCTCAGCATGGTGAATATATATTGCCGGGCAACTGGATGCCGGCAGTGATGTGTGGGGGCGGGGGTTGCGTGGATCGTTGGGGCAGGAGGTTTGTGTGCAGCAGGAGCTGCCAGGGGCAAGCGGGAAGCAGCGAGCAGGCAATTGTGCAGCAGCCCCGAAGAATTCCTGACGACGGGCGAAGGACCGAGACGATGAAGACGAGCACGCCGATCCATTGACGTGACGCGAAAAGGACAAGGGGTGCCGGGGGGCCTGCAAAGCCAAGAAGTTCTCCGGGCAGAGGGTAGAGGAGTTGACAGCGCAGAGAGGAACGATATTTGGCGGTGAAAGGAATGACGGGCGGCAACTTGGGAAAACTGGTGGGTTTTATCTGGAGTAGGTAGGTAGGTTAGGTGGATGCCGGACGCTGTTCGCCGCCGACGTTGCAAAGCACCATGGAGCTAAACATCCGATATCACTCGAGCTAAGCCTGTTACGGCTACTGGGGTTTGGAATTCGACTTACGTAAGACTATGAATGTTGTATCTAACTATGTAGATTTCCATATGTACATATCTACGCACTCTCTGCACCTAAGCGAAAGAGATGTGCGCATCTGCTCTGCTGTGCTGTGTGCTCCGGACAAGTACATATAACTGTGCCAGGGAGGCGACGCGCCCCTGCTTGCTTGCTTGCTTGCATGGATACTTGTCCCGGTCCTTGTCTACATAGTACTATCCTCTTTTGTCGCCCTTGGAAGCGGAGTACCGTGTACAGCCCCCCTTTCTTTCAGTCTTTTTTTGTTCCCATCCGGGCAGAGAGTCTTACTCAGCGCCACTCACTCTCCGGCGTTACATAGAGCAGAACGGAAGCGGCAAGTCACAGGGCATCCGGTGTCTTTCCACTCCAACCGTCAGCCGTCCGCTGGGGGGGTGGGGGTGAGCGCCTTTCACATCCCGCATCCCGATTCGGGTCCGCCCCCCCCCCTATTCGCACAGTTGAGCACCCGACTGCCGTAAGAGTCAAAGCACGGTCCCTTTGGGGGTTGTTGTCGGGTCGTGCACCACCCCCCGAAGAGAGGTCGACCAGCCGCACCGAAGTCCATCCCGTTTTTGTAGTCTACTGGCACGAAGTCACCGAAAGATGGAAAAAAAAAATATTGGTAGCCTCAAAGATAACAAACGGAAAACCAAGAGAAAAATCCGCATATTTACTGAAAAAAAAAAAAAAAAAAACAAAGGGGAAAAAAAAAAATCGGACCCAGCAATTCCCTCCCCCCAACCCCCAATTGATGTATGGATGGATGGGTGGACGGGTTCTTGTCGGGTCCCTGGGATGAAAGAGAGAAAAGTTTGAAAGAATACATCAATCTAGATTGAGAAATCCCACACCATTGTGCGCGCAAGCCAGAGCCCTCCTAATTAAGTACAGAGAGATCCAACCCATTTTCTTTGTCCGAGACCCGATCAACCGTAAACCGATCTACTCCCCCATATTTACTGCCACACACGCACACGCGCACACACGACAATCCACTACGAAAAAAAAACCCTCCCCCTGATTAACCCCCCAAAAACAAGCCATAAAAATCATCGTCGGACTGGTAGATGAGTACTGGCTGATCTATGCGAAGAAGAGAGCACCAGCGGCGGCGATGACGGCGACGATCGAGAAGCTGTTGGCCGAAGCCGCACCCTCGTAGGTGACCGGGACCGAAGGGGAGACGGGAGACGACGTGTTGACGGGGTAGTCAACGCCACCGGTTGCGGAAGGAACGTAGGCGGGGTGCTCGGGGTAGGTCGGGTAGCCGGTATCAACGGGCGTCTCGTAAGCAGGAGTCTCGTAGACGGGCGTCTTCTCCTCAGGGGAGTTGTAGACGGGCGTCTCCTTGGGGGACTCGTAGACGGGGGTCTCCTTGGGCGACTCGTAGACGGGGGTCTTCTCCTCAGGGGAGTTGTAGACGGGCGTCTCCTTGGGGGACTCGTAGACGGGGGTCTTCTCTCCAGGGGAGTTGTAGACCGGCGTCTCCTTGGGGGACTCGTAGACGGGGGTCTTCTCTCCAGGGGAGTTGTAGACCGGCGTCTCCTCGGGCTTCTCGACGGGAGTCTCGACGGGGTACTCCGGGTGCTCGACGGGGGTCTCGACGGGGTAGCTCGGGGTGGTGGTGGTGCACGAGGTGGTCGCGACGGGGTGCTCGACAACCGGGACGCTGGTGGTGTAGGTGCCGGGGCACGAGGCGACATCGGCACCGCACGAGGTGATGGTGACGACCTCGGTCTCGTAGACAACCTCGGGGTTGGGCAGAGCCCAGGCAGCAGCTCCGAAGAGCGCGGCAGAAGAGGCGATGGTGGAGAAACGCATTTCGATCGATTAAGGGGGGCGGAGGGATTTAAGATAAGGGTATTCTTTCAAAAGAACAGGAGTGCGATTAAGAAGGTAAAGATTGGGAGGTCGTTCGGTCAAAAGAGTGACGATTAAACTGATTGTGCAGGTCGACGGAGTTGGACGCGACGGGCAGAATGTGAGCTGGAAAGATTGCTTTAGTGAAGAGAAGAATTGAGAGGGACGGAGCTGGACTGGCGGGCTCCTTATACGCCAGCGGTGGGGGACGGATAGGGGGGGAGCAGGCCCGGATGGCCAAGATCCACAGGCCTCAAGATCATTTCCCGCACCCATCTCCATCCACCCCCATCCACCACCCACCCATCCATTTCTCCATGCATCCATGATCCAGTTGCAGCCTGCAGGACGAACGAACCAAAAATAGTCAGGACGGTGAGCCTGGCGCTCAATTGCGGTTCCCCGATCGGGGATAGGAACCAACCTCGGTTCCGGTGCTGCGATGTTTTGATTGTACATAGCCTGCTGCTGTGGGCCAAGCGGCAATGGGGCTTTCTGGACGGTGGTGGCGCGCATACCAAGCTTCTTTGAGGGCTGCTAATGCACAGTGCTCTGTCGGGAAGGAGGGAGAAAGAAGAAGAGGGAAAAACACACAACGAAAAAGATACAGGCGGCACGTAGAAACGAGCACGCTACTGCTACTCTATCAGCCACTACTACCACCACCAGCTGCCCTATCGCGCCGGGCTGGGGCTCTGCTTACTCCGTCTCCGCAGCGCAGCTCGAGCAGGTAGAACGCATACACCACGAATCTCCGGGTCGGCATGATGCGAGGGGAGGAGCGGCGGTTATTTCCACAAGATTTCTTATTTCCACACGCACGCTCACGAGTTCACAGATTTCCGAGGCTTCAAGTCGAAAATCTCGCGAGCAGAGCCCGACCGGCCAATCCACGTCTGCCGATGCGGTTGCACGGTCCCTGCGATGGATGGATGGATGGATGGACGGTGGGTTGCACGGTACCTGCATTTCGTCGGCTGGCTGATTGGCTGGCTGGCTGGCTGGCTGGCTGGCTGGCTGCACGTCCAATAACGAACGGGGATTGGAATTGTATTCCACAAAGGTGGTTACAACGCACAACGCTGCAGACTTTTCCTTTCAATCTCTCTGCTCTGCGTGCGCTCCTGAAATCTCTGCCGAGACGCACCAGCGGTTTCACCTCGTCCCTCGGCGGGTTGTCTGTCAAGAGTACATACTCTCTCCCAAAGGATAGAACTTCCCCCCCTCGTTGGCACGGATGCCGGGAGTGGGGTGGTGGGAGGTCTGGGAAGGGAGAGTCGAGGCAGAACAGCTCTCCGTGGATAACCTTCTCCGGATTGCGGCTCGAAATGGCGGGAAGACACCGCTCGCATGTGCGCGAGCACGGCGCCGTCGCGCTGCGTCTTCTTGGGAGTTCGGACTTCTCCTCCGCCCGCTAGGAGACTTGCGGCATTGGCAACGATCCCGACCGATATATGTACTTACGCATCCCTCTGGAGCGCGTATCCAGCACCTTGCTGCTTCCAATAAAGCCGTTGGACATTGGCATCGCGGGCCATGTCGGCAACTATCCGGGTTCCAGAAGCAATAGATCCTCTAGTGTCTCGCAGATATCGGCAGGAGAATTATGTATGTTTCCATCCTCTATGGGTCTTGGGGACAGGTCCTACTTTTTTGAGGTCGATTGAGCGTCCTCCGAACGCGGAGTATTGGGCCAACGGCCGAGCCAAGCTCGACATCCGTGCTCTTGGGTGCGAGCTTGAGGGCGAAGCGGAGTCACCCACCGACGCGCCCCCGAAGCGCCCACTGGCCGAAAGGCCCAGAGCCGCCGGCGAGAGACCTTGAGCTCGTGTTCGCCCGTTGCATCCATCTTGCGCAATCGAAGGCGGGCGAAAGCAGTCCATCTCGCGAGGGCGTGTGCCGTCGGCACTCCCTTCTCCTGCGACATCGTACAAACCTCGGCGCTTTTCCACTCCGTCCTTCCTGCTCGTTGTTTCCATCGCCGAGGTGCGGAGAAAGAGCCCCCGTGCCTTGGCCTCTGCCGCGTGACGTCGACCGCCTTCCAGCCCTTCCCTCCTCCCCTCTCGAAGCCGTCCAATGCTCTGGCGATGCGCCTCCTCGCCCACTCCGCGTGCAAGGCGCCCTACGCATCGATATGTAGCCCACTCCTGCCTAATACTCGTCGGAGGGCAATCGTGCAGACAGTCGATCCGTCTGTCAGCTGACTGGAGACAGCCGCCTACCTATGTATGTCTTTCCGAGCTGGACGGAGCGGCAAGATGTGCGACTTGTCCCACCGGCACTCGAATAGCACTCGGCGCAGGCACCAGGTAATTTGCCTCCCGGCGGAAGGGAGTCCACTTCTGCATCTATATCCGAACATCGCCGTGTGATGTCTAGAGACGCTGCCGGCGATGTCCGCCATTTCGCATGCTTAAAAACAGTTCACGCAGAATCGCCCGCCGCTTCCGGTCAGCCCCCGAAAAAGAAAGAACTGCGAAAAGAAATGACGAAGGAAAGAAGGAAAGAACGCTCGCCAAAAAGCGCGCCTCTCCCGTTCAGCCCCGGAAGACCTGGTATGCACTGCAATCTGCCAGCCCAGCCCAGCACGAAGAAGGCGGGCTCCGCGCCGCTGGCTGCTGCCGTGTAGCCAGCTGAACACGCCCACAGAGTGCTGCCCGACTCTATGCCATGCAACCGCGCGCCTTGCGACGGTACAAACGTGGCCGGTGCTACACACTCGGCAGAGCAGACCCCGGATGAGAAAGCACACAATACCGTTGGGTCCATTCCTCCCTCTCCCAGAGATCCTGGGGGGGGGCGGGCGGCACATTGGCTATGTACCCCGTCTATTCCACGTCGAGAGCAGCGGACTAGGTAGCTACACAGGCTGTTTAACTACCTACATACCGTCTACATAAAGATATCTATACGCCCGCTCTGCAGCGAAAAATGACCAAACAAGAAAAAGACGCCCGCTCTGCAAGCGTGTGAAAAGAAGAAGGTGCATGGAGCTGGGGCATCGCACTCTACTCCACATAGGGCAATCTAGCTGGTGCGATCGCGGCTCCGAACCCGCTGGGGTGCTGCTCCATCCTCTGCATATCCGCACGCGGCTACCCCGTCTACCCACCACTCACCTGCCTGCCTGCCTGCCTGCCTTACCCCGTGCTGGCCGTCCCCCCTTGCGTCCCACCGAAGCGGACAGGGCGCTGCCGGGACCGACCGTCTCTCTCCATCTCCCCCTTCGTCAGCACGGGGCCCGCGACCGTCTCCAGCCTCGGCACCCCGATGCGGCTCGGGCATTGCGAGCCCGCAAGCGGATGGCCCCATCAGCGGCGGCAGCAAGGAAGCGCGGCCACCGCCGCCGCCTACCAGTTCTGCGCATACTGCCATACCGAGGGAGAACTCGGGGGCCACCTTGGCTTTTTTCCACCCGCCGACCAGACTGCGCTGCGCTTCTGGGGCTCCGGGAAGGGGGCTTCTGGGTGTTCCGCGGGGTGGGTGCATCCTCACCGCAGTCTGTTCCCGACGTTGTCGAAAATGGGGAGGCTCGGGCTCATCGGGCGGCGCATGGGGCAAGATCGGCTAGCCAGCCGTGGCCCACGTTGCGTACGGCTTAGACACCACAATCGCAGGATCACCGACTCCTTCGACACGACTCCCCCGTTCCGGGTCGATATGCCCGTGGTAAGCGTCTCATCACGCGCCCCTTGGAAGACGCAATCCCCCGACGGGGAAGCGGGGGATGCGGCGGGAAGGGGTCGCTCTTAATTGAGGCGGAAGCGCTCCGCACACCCGGGGAGATGGGTACTCCGGGCCTGCTAGAGCAGCGGTAGACCCGAGTGACGAACGAGCACAGCCCGATATAGTATTTCGACTTTGCAGAATATATAATGCAAGGAAAGATGCAAGGACTGGAAAACAGGCAGAGCACCCGAATCTCGACACTCCACCAGTGCACGCAAAAGATCAACCAAGCCGCACTAGGTATGTACCTTGTGCGTACGAGGCAGCCCATCTCTCCGAGACCGCCCCGATGTATATCCCACGCACAAACGCCGCTCGCTCGAATGACGGTATACCCCCGCGCGTATCTACTCCCGCACCTGCGTACGCTAGTAGTTAGTGCCTATCTACATGTAACGTGTACGGTCGTCATCGTGGACGAGGGATTGTTGCCGTCCCACAGACTGGCCAGCAGAGCTTCCACTGCCGCCCATTTCTCGGCCCGGCACGGGCTGGGTGGGACTTGCGGCTTACGGCGGTGCCAGCGTTTGCGGCCCACACGCAGACGCCCCGGAGCATGGCGGGTGCATGCGCAGGGGTCGATCACGGGGAATCACTCGACCAGTCCCGTCCCGTGGGTGTTGTGTGTCACACTGTATGCTTAGTCAGATCACATGCCGTACATCTAGAGCAGCGGCGTCAGTCCTAGAATAAACAACCATCTCTTCTACACATCACTCCAACTGACAGTGGGCGATACTTGGCCGCAATTGCGACGGCGCTACGAGCGGCGTACCTCGAGGCTCTACCGGCTGCAGACGGGCCACTGTTTCACAGGCTAGACACCGCCGGTGGACGAGGGGCCGGCCCCACTACCAAGTGCCGGCGATGCTCGTGCAGGACCCAGACGCGGGTGCATCTTTTTCAAGAACTGCCCGCAATGGAAGTGCCAGCAGAAGGCCCTGTGGGCGGAGGTGCGGAGAGAGACAGGGACGGGCAAGGGCCGGCTCAAGATCCGGGACCTCTTCGCGGACGGGAGGAGGCTGGAGGCTGCGGAGGTTGCGGTTGGGGTTGAGGCTGAGGGACGATTGCGGTTCTTCCCCACGCCCTCCCTCATGGGCTCAGCGGAAGAGGCTCAAGGAGGCGATATCTTTAATCTTTTCTCTGTCTTTTCTTTTGTTGTTTCCTTGGTGCGCTCTACGATCTTGGGACAGGCCACGGCGGAGCGCAGGGGGGAGCCACAACGAGTCGTAGGGACAGTGGACTGGAACCGGAAAAGTGTATATTGCCATGATTTACCCAGCTGGGTCGCACGTACAGCAGCGACGACTGAACGATAATGTCGAGAAGCCCCTCGGCGGGCTGGCAGGCTGGTACGGGTACTGCTCCGTCGTTGGACGATCGGTCTCCCGCTGCTGCTGCGATATCCACGACGGCTCATCCCCCCACCAGGCGGCGGCTGCGGGCGACGCTACGTGAGCCTACCCGGTCCCGGTGCCTACCTAGCTACCCGGAGTGCTCTGTTCCCCGCGGAGTCTGCTTATTACATCTACTCCGGTCCCCTTCCTTCTTCGTTTTTTTCTTTATTTCTTTGAAGGGTGGGCCTGGATGGCCGAGTGATACTCCATGGGCACATACACAAAACCCACAAGCCGGGCAGTTAGTCTGCGGGTTGCGTGGTTGCCGGTTATGCATCTCGCCGGCGCTGTCATCCGTCCTGAGGTGTCTGCGCTTGCAACTTCGACGCGCTGGGTGGAGTGCCGTCACGGCACCCCGTGGAGATGGAGTAAAGTAGTGGCGGGTCGTCTAGATCCGTGGGCAGAATGGGATGCGCTGTGTACATACATAGATCGCGGGAGAAAAACAACTACAGAGCCGCATTAATGCTCAGTAGCCGTGCGAGCAGCCGTGTTGGTAGAATCGGCGGAGGCTGGTGGTCACACATCGTCACCCGTCCTGCACTCGCCATTCATCCAGTGATATCGTCGCTGCGAATCCTCGCTCTGCTTGGGAGGCACAATCGGTCACGGTGAGAATGTTGCAAATTCCCCCAGTACATGACTCGCATCCACACAGTCAAACCGACTAAGCAGGGCTTTTGTTGCCTCCAAGTCATCGAAGATTATACAAACTGCGCTTTCGGCCTGCCACGATACCGTATCCCGTTTTGGATCCCCCAAAAGGTGTAAAACGCCAGACAAATTCAGAAACCCCACCCCCCCAAAAAAAGAAAAAAAAAGAAAAAAAAACCCCAGAAGAAACACTCGTCATCGCATCAGTTATCGCTCTCACCCCAGTCGTCGTCCAGTTGGTCGATGAGCTGATTCTCGTCGGCGTATCCTGCGACGCGTCCACGGATCAGTGGATTGCCGCCGACTGTTCGTGCACCGAACTCGTGGGCTGCAGAGGAAGGCCGGAGAGAGGACGGCAGAGGCGCACGTTCCAGCACTAGGTTCCAACAGGTTCGTGCCATGTCCTGAAGAAGACTACATCAGCTATTGGGCGACAGAAAGCGGGAAAGGCTGCCAAGATTTTGATGGAAAAAAGCAAAAAAACAACAATGCTCTTGTGGGGAACGTGTCTGTGCACGGCCAACACAACTAGGAAAGAAAAGGAAAGACACGAAACGAAAACGGCCAAAAAGGACGGGGCCCGAGAAGAAGTATGAATTACGAGTGATAGGTAGTGGTGATTTTGGGGGAGCACAGAGGTTAGGCCCATTCGCCGACACCTAACCAGCCCGACTAGTTGGCGAGACTGTAGGACCCTCTCTTTTGCCCATCGCGAGAAAACATCGAGAGCAGACGCATGAAAAACACCAACGGCACGACAAAAAAACGCACCCAGAAGAAGCCGAGCGCCGCGGCCCAGGCATGATAGTGGGGGATCTGTCGCCAGCCACGCGCGTGCATTACGGTGCGTTGGTAGACGATGCCGCCGACCAGGTAAACCATTGCGAACACCCCCATACTGCCCACCAGGCATTCCCGCACCCGTTAGCGACCATCTGCAGATGTGTGTGAATAAGGTGGGAGGGCACATACATCGCACCGAACACGGCGCCGGGGCCTAGCGCCTGCGCCTGGTTGATGGTCGCGCAGGCGAACGCGGTGCGCACCTCGAAGAAGTACGCGCAGTCGTTCATCTGGCCCACGAAGCTGACCGACGGCTTCCGGAACTGCTCGTGGTCGCACATGAGGGACATGAGCGTGCTCTTCCTGTAGTTTGGAGCGCCGGGACACGGCGAGCCACCCTCGTAGCTTAGGACTAGTTTGCGCCCACGGAAGTACGGGGATATCGACGCGCTCCTGTGGAGGTTGCCCCTCCTCGTTAGTCTTCCCCCGACCCGGCGGACGTAGGGTGGAACTCACCCGATGGAATACACCTTCCCGTCCTTCTCGTAGAACGCTCCCACTTCATCGTTGTTTGCGCCCTCCGGTGCGATGTCTGTCAGTACGGCCCCGCAGATGTTGATGCTAAAGTTCGTGCCGTAGTCGAGCCCTTTCACGTGCCAGTCAGTCTTGGGAGGAGGCATATCATGCTCTCGTCGGAGCTTGCGCAGGTCGAAGAAGTTCTCGCTGAACGGGGAGGTGACAGTGCATTCAGGGTCCACGGGCTTTTCTGGGGGCTCGGATACGGCGAGAGTGCACGGTAGGAGGCCGAACAGGAGGAGAAGGTATTGGGGCGGCAACCGCATGGCGGCAGTGGTAGCTTCTTTTCTTTCTTTCTCTTTTTTCCCCCGAAGTATGCGGTGTAAGCGAGGTCGTCTTATTCAGGTGGCCGATATGTGTCGTGGGGGGAGGTGTTTGGTCTTGGAGTTGAAATTCTGAGATAGTTGGCGATGTTACGTATGCATGTTCTTGTTTCTCACGTGTGTGGCTCGGTTGGGTGGGCGGCTCGAGACGTGGCTGTGCAGCCTCGCTCGCGTAACTAGCCTCCACGCTAAGCCACCCCATCCGTCATGCAAGGGGCAGGAACGGCTGTGAAGATCCCGATTGTGAGTTCATCAGGGGAATCGAGTCTTCAAATGAGCGTTATACACTATTCCACTTCTTCTTCTTCTTCCGTTTTATGTACTGTAGATAGTAGTCTATTACTACGACGACGCCTACGAATTCGCCGATACGAGGCCTATGAGCGCCGGTATATAATCGACACTAGTCCCCCCCCCCTATTCAGCCAACAACTACACCGGAAGATCAGGAAACAACGATGAAGACTGGTTACCAATTCGGCGGCCCGTAAGTTCCCAACCAAACACCCCCCCCCCCCCGCAACGGCCTGACAGACCCGATTGACCTCCCCTCTAGTCTCGGTGCAACTGGAGTGATATTAGGCACACCAGCCATCGCATACCTCCTCTACTTCGTCTGCAACGAGGATGGATGCCCCTCGTCCTCGTTCCTCGAAGCCCCAGTCGAGTCGCTCATAGCTCAATGGCCAGGCATCGGCGGCATCTTCTCCCCAAAGGTCTTTGGGTACTACTGCGCGTGGTTCTTTGGGCTTGTCGCGTTGCAGTTCATCCTCCCCGGGAGAACGCAGGAGGGGGTCGAGCTCAATAACAAGACGCGATTGAAGTATAAGCTCAATGGTACATTCGCAACATCCCCCCGCCTACCCACTGGCTGACTTCGCGTCGTGGTAGTCTTAGAAACTTTCCTCACGATCGCCACCTACCTCGGCTTCATGACCTTGAAGGAAGGGCTCAGCTGGAGCTTCTGGACCTGGATGTGGGACAACTATGTCTACATTCTTACCGGCTCGTTCATCTTCGCGACGCTCCTCGCCACCTACGTGTACACGGCCAGCTTCTTCACTGGCGAGATCCTGTCAGAACACGGAGACATGGGCAACCCTATCTACGACTGGTTCATTGGACGGCCGCTCAACCCTCGCATCGGCATGCTCGACCTGAAGGAGTTCTCCGAGCTCCGCCCGGGCATGATCCTCTGGCTGATCCTGAACTTCACCTTCCTGGCGCACCAGTACTCGGCCATCGGGCGCGTGACCGACAGCATGCTGCTGGTAAACGGGTTCCAGGCATGGTACGTCGTCGACAGCTTCATCAACGAACCGGCGGTGCTGACGACGATGGACATCACCACGGACGGATTCGGATACATGCTCGCGTTCGGCGATCTCACATGGGTGCCGTTCGTGTACTCGCTCCAGGCAAGGTATCTCGCCATGTATCCGCTGGACCTGGGGATGTGGGGCGTGCTGGGCGTGCTCGCCGTTCAGGCGGTCGGATACTGTGTCTTCCGTGGCTCCAACGGCGAGAAGAACAAGTTCCGCACCAACCCCAACAACCCCGCTGTGAAGCACCTCAAGTTCATAGAGACAAAGAGCGGCAGTAAGCTCCTGGTCACCGGCTGGTGGGGCGTCGCGAGACACATCAACTACCTTGGAGACTGGATCATGGCGTGGGCGTGGTGCTTGCCCACCGGGTTCGCGACCCCGGTGACGTACTTCTACGTCGCGTACTTTGCTGTGCTCCTGATCCATCGCGATCGCAGGGACGAGGCGAAGTGTAGAAGCAAGTACGGCAAGGATTGGGATCGGTACACGAAGATTGTGCCGTGGAGGATTATTCCGGGAATGTACTGAATGGTCGATTTAGGGGGGAGGAACTTAGGAGTGTTGGAAGCTGTATCAGATTCGATTAGAATATACCCCTGTGAGAACTTAAATTGTTTTGCGCTTTGCGATGAGATGAGATGACTCGAAGTGAGTTCGTTCTTTACTCTCCTCCAGTGAGTCTTACCCTTACCCCGGTCTACTACTCCTCGACTCCTCTACTACTACACTATGAGCTTCGACCCGGACCCCCATGACACAACACCTACGTCGCAGTTTCCCAACACTTCCACTCCAATTCCCAAAGCGGCTTCTTTTGCTCTACCAGTCGCAGTACCACCAACACCACACGTACCAACACCACCTCCGACCCTTCCGCATGGCAACCATGAGCACCTACGAGCACGACGAACCGAAGCCTCGAGCATCCGGCTCCCACCGCTCACGAGCTCCGCACGGCAGTGGTCTTTCCCTGGACGTCCGGATCTCGAAAGCGCTGAGCTATACGCTACGCCACGGCGCGGCAAAGGAAGGCCTTTCTCTGCGTGAGGACGGATACGCCCGGGTCTCCGCATTGCTCGCACTGTCCAAGTTCCGCAGCCTCGGGCTCACGTTCGCACAGCTGCAGCGGATCGTAGCCGAGAACGATAAGCAGCGGTACACCCTAATACATTCGGCGGAAGGTGGAGAGGGCGAGGGCACGGGCGAGGGCTGGCTCATTCGTGCCAACCAAGGCCACTCGATCGCGATATCCAGCGAGGCCCTGCAGCTGGCGCCGCTGCTGGGCGCGGACCTGCCGCCGACGCTGGTGCACGGCAGTTTCTACGTGTTCGTGCGGGCGATCCTCGACAGCGGCGGATTGAAGCGCATGCGGCGTACGCATATACATCTTGCCGCCGCGGACGCGCTCGCGGAGGGTGCGGGGGGAGGCGTCATCAGCGGCATGCGTCGTGACGCCGAGGTCGTGTTCCTGATCGATGCGCGTAGGGCTAGAGATCAGGGAGGCCTCAAGTTCTGGAAAAGCGCGAATGAGGTCGTCCTCACCGAGGGCGATGCGAACGGCACCCTTGCGTTGGACTACATCGTCAAAGTTGAGGATCGGAAGTGTGGGAGAGTGATCTGGGAGGATGGAAAGCTCGTTGGAGACCTGCCCGAAGTGAAGGGGAGGGCCCCGAAGGGGAAGGAGCACGTGCTGAGGGGTGGGAAGAAAGGTGGCGATAGGGGAAAGGAGGGGGAAGCAGTGAAACCGGAGGGCGAGACGGGTAGTCCGGCCGGTGGAGAGGGTGGAAGGGGTGGTAAGAAGGGCGGGAAAGGCAGAAAGAAAGGGCAAGGGACCGGAGACGACGGACAAAATGGAGATCTCAGGATTGATGCTGGAAATATCTAGAGAGCAGCATTCCTGCGTGCTTGCTGTGCACACAAAAGGCGTTGGGGAACTTGCTTCTTTACGATGGATGTACGCATGATCGCTCGGCGATGGGCCATGGCAGGCGAACATCAATCGGAAACATGCATTCGATACCGTGTCCAGATCTCCCATATCCATATACGCGGATCGTCGTCTACGACCCTTTTGTGAGTAGAACAAAGAAAGAAAAAACAGCGCCCCACCAACCATCCTTGCCAACCCAGATTACAAACAGTAGAAAAAGCCTCTCGGAGAAAGAATTTTTTATGCCGCTCTAAATCCCAGGTGTCTACATGTTAACCTCGACACGACCCTCGTTACCAGGCGCGTTACCCTGGAGGTTGGGAAGGAGGTAAGTAATATCGTCCCAGGGATGTCTGTAGAGACCGGTACGCAGCCTCTTCTGGTCGAGGTAGTGGGCAATGAGACCGATCGATCGTCCGAGCACGAACAGTCCGTTCAACACACCGTTCTAGTTTGACATCATGTCAGCTTCGTGGCCCGTTACGACAGTAGCGCGTCGCGCGCATACCTTGAGGTAGTCCTCGGCTTCCTCCGCAGAGAAGGCGCCACAGTTGCGGATCAGGTCGACAAAGCACACGGCAATACATCCGTCAACGTTGAGGATTAGGTTGTCCTTCTTGCTGGTGGTAACTGTCTCGACGGCCAATGCAAAGTCGAGGAGCTTGTGGGTGGGGAAGTTCTTGAGGACGTACTCCTTGACCAGCTCGACACGGAGATCGGGGTTGTTGCGTGACTTGACCTTGTGGCCAATACCGGGAATGAGCTTGTTCTGCTTGCGCATAGTGTCGACAAAGTCTCTAGGGCTCAATCCCTTGTCGAAGGCACCACTGAACTCGGCGGCAGCGCCGTCCAGAGCTCCTCCGAATCGCTCGCCGATGGTCAGCAGACCGGAAACCAGCGAAGAGATCAGGTCCTTTCCGGCTCTGGTGGTGATGATGGTGTTCATGGCACCGGACACAGCGGGACCGTGGTCGGCAGTCAACATCAGAACCATCTCCAAGAACTTGGAAGCGTATGACGGCAGGCGGCGACGGAACCACAGGAGCGACATCACACCACCGATACCGATGTCCTCTTTGAAGACATCCGAGATTGGCATACCGGCGTAGAGAAGCTCCTGACCACGGTCATCGGAGATGGTGGAGATGAACGCAGCAGGCTTGCGGATGAGTCCGAGCTCCTGGGCCCACGAGTAGTCGATCGGGATCTTCGGGGGAGTGGGCTCCGGCTTTGGAACGATTGTACCGTCGGCAACCAGCTTCTCGTAGACGGCCTTGAGCGCCTCAGGGAACTCCTCGAAAGTCTTGGGCACGTGGAAGCCTGCGTCGCGCATGGACTGATTCTTGGCCGCGGCGGTCTCAAGCTGGGAGTTGGCGAAAGAACCGGCATGACCGAACTGGACCTCGGTGGTCAGCATCGAGGCCACGGTTCCGATGGCCCAGGCTACGATGGGCTTCCTGATGGTTCCGTTCTTGACCGCCTCGATTACGCGGTACTCCTCGACTCCTCCGACCTCTCCGAGCAGGACAAGGATCTTACAAGCGGGATCCGCCTCGTACCGGAGCAAGTGGTCGATGAACGTGGTACCAGGGTACCTATCACCTCCGATGGCTACACCCTCACAGACACCATCGGTCACGGCGGCGATGATGTTGTTCAGCTCGTTACTCATACCTCCGGACTTGGAGACGTAACCGACCGAGCCGGGCCGGTAGAGCTTCGAGGCGACGATGTTGTCCATCATGCCGCCGGTGTTTCCGATCTTGAAGCATCCGGGCTTGATGCCTCCAACGGTGGCCGGGCCGATGATGGCGATTCCCTTCTTCTGGGCAATGTACAAGATCTCACGAGCGCGACGCTCGGGCACACCCTCGGCGATGATAGCGATGGTCTTGATTTGAGGCTTGGTCATCAACTCCAACGTGCTGCTGTAGACCGAACGAGAACTGGCGAAGTTGACAACCTGGATACCACATCAGCGGGCCTGGGCGGAGCAAAGAGGGAAACACTGGGGCGAACTCACGGTGTCGACCTCGGGGTGCTTCTCGCAAGCCTTGTCAACCTCCTGGTAGACCGGGAGGAGAGTCTCCGAAGTCCCCCAGTACATCTTGGACACGAACTGACCACCGAAGGGGTAGATGATGGCCGCCACACTGGGAGTCGAACGCTTGCCTGCAACGGACCATCAGAATAGGCCCCTCAAACACAGACACGCCGGTCAAATATGGAACTCGGATTCGGGTCATACAGATGAAGTCGAAGTCCAACATTCCCTGCGAAGCCTTTGGCTGCAGTCCGTAGACGAAAGCTCTGGTCTTGGGGTGGAAGAGCGTATGTTGCGGGGGGGGAGACCTTGGCCGCGAGGGAGCTGTGAAACGGCGAATGTTGTCATTGGCGGTTCCTGACGCAGCGCTGGGAGGAGAGAGAGTAGCGGCCATCGTGAGAGAGGTTCTGGATCAACCGTTAGCTCGTGCACTCCGGGTTACAGTTCCGGAGATCCGGAGCTCCAGAGACGCCAATTGAGATAGAGGCAGTCGTTTCGAGCTCGGAGGATTCGATGGAATCGGTCCCGAGCGGAATATCGGAATTTCGCCGTCTACCCCGCCATCGAAAAGAGGAAGCGCCATCAACCCCGACAACATCACTCACCAATTCAATGTTAATACGGGGAGATATATCGGCAGAGAAACTAGAATAAGGGATCTATGCCACGATCCGTGTTAGCACGATGAAGTGATGATGGAAGATTGGTGTTCGATATGGGTGGTGTTCGTGATGGTGGTATTTGTGACGGGGACAATGGCAAACGCACGGGGAAGGGAGGAATTGTGGGGAACTGTACCTGTCCTTGAAGTTGCGAGGTAAGGACTCAGGGGTGAAGCGGATGAGGAGACGAAGAGGAAGAAGAGGAGCAGGAGGGGGAGGTGAGTAGGGGAGGATCTTCGAGGGTGGAACGAGTTGGGGGGAGTTTTTGGATTTGAGAGAATTAATTAATTCCCTTTGAGGCTTAACTTCTTTTTTTCTGACTAGAGTAGATATCTGCTACTTCTGGATCGGAATCTTTGTCTTTTTTTTTCACCCCTTGATCGCGGAAGGAGGGTGGGGATAGCCGTGAGGACGAGAGCAGAAAAAGACAAGAGTTCTGATGGGGAAGGAGGTGAGTGGGGTGGTGGGGTGCTGGGTTGGAGTGCTCAACAGAGATACCTTAGGTTAGAGTAACCACCTGTGGAGGCTGGGCCTGAAGCAAGGGTTCAAGAATATAAGGCTCGACCTCTTCTACCTTTCCAGTCGACACGACGCAACACCTTTCGCGACGTCGAGCTGCCAATCGAATTGTTGCCGCGTCTCCAATCAAAGATCCATCGTACGTGCGGTTCGATCCCGTGATTGGCTCGGTGACAGTCCAGAAATTTAAAGAGAAAAAACCCCGCATCTTCTCGGCAGGAATGTCCCTGTCAAGGGAATCCGTCAATTGGGCTATCGAGACGGATTGAATCGATGTGGGCGACCGTAATCACTGTAGCTCGTTGTGCTGAGCTGTACTGCGTACATATCGGTTATGATTGCCAGTGCCGTTTTGAAGCTTTTGCCGGCACAGGAACACACACGCGGCAACGGGCCGGGGTGCTGCTGGCTTGCTGACAACGAATCCCCAAAGCTTCCCTCTAGTCCTCGCCGCTCCAACTACCACGGCATTCCGCAACCAGCAGATGTAGATATCTTGAATGCAACATTCGAGGAGTATGTAGAACCCAGAGAACAGTCCACTCGAGATTTCACACTGTTTTGGCCGACCTCCCGTCGCTGTATTCCTTGGTCCGTTGCTCGCGAGAGTGCGAAGCCCTTTCCCCTTCGCTCAAAGCCTTTCCCCCTTCGCTCGAAGCCCCGTTCCTGGCCGTCCCAACGTGAGACGCGATCCGCCGACGATCTTTGTGGATTATCTTTTCTCTCGACCGACCTCAACTTCCAGAACCGATCGCAATCATGAATCGGGAAATATATGCGAGGGAAGGTGGATTGGAGGTCTAGCCAAGTGTGGGTGCGGGGCATGGATTCTCCCTCCTTTTGCTTTTGCTGTTCGTGCTGGCGCGGTGCGGGGATTCTTTTTTCGCTTTCGTCTAGGCCGCGTCTGGAATGTGTGGGTGGAGGTGGTATCGAGAGCTTGGGTGGGCAGCGGAGGCCGGCGGAGGCGGTTTGCTGGCCGCTGTGGGTGGTCGTGCTGGTGTTAGTACTGTGGACGAAGAGGAGGAGGAGGTTAGGTTCTCGTTTCCGATCTGAGCTTTTCCCCCCCTCCATCAATCCCGTACCTCCCCCAACCTTCACCTCCACCAAAATCCATAATCTCCCAGTTCCATCAATTCCATCTCCTCCGTCCTCCTCCTCCTCAACCCTGCCTCTCTTTTCCTCTTCACGGCTGTCCTTGAATTTCATCCCGCTTCACTCCATCACGAAGCCCAATTCGCTCCAATGGCTGCCAAATCGATCCACGAGGCCGATGGAAAGGCCATCCTCTCCTACCACTTGACTCGGTCCGCCGTGATCGCTCCCTCGACCCTCCCTCCCCCACCTCACAATGCTCCCCCGAAGCTCGCGTCCATCACCTTCCCCGCGAATGCTTCGGCCGCTGCTATCCTCGACGGCGCCGAACAGATGTACCCATGGCTGCTCGAACCCGGTGCCAGGTTCGTAGCGAAGCCCGACCAGCTGATCAAGAGGCGTGGCAAGGCTGGTTTGCTCGCGCTGAACAAGGAGTGGTCTGAGGCGAAGGCCTGGATCCAGGAGAGGGCCGGTGGGGAAGTTCAGGTCGAATCGGTGAAGGGTTACCTGCGGACGTTCTTGGTCGAGCCATTCTGTCCCCACCAGCCCGAAGAGGAGTACTACATCAACATCCACTCCATGAGAGAGGTGAGTGCTGTGCTGCGCGTTCCGTTCCGTTCCAATTGTTTCCCCACCGGTTCCCGGGTTCCTGTCGTCCACGGCCGTCCGTATGCGTAGCGGGGAACCAAACGAGATTTGTTTATTGTACGGCTTAGTCGTACTGAGATCATGGCTACGACCCCCAAACAAAGAGAAAATCTTCACACCTGCCCTGTCAAATTCTATACTCTTGCCCTGTCAAATTCTATACTCTTGCCCTTTACATTTTTTCCCTGGCCCCACATCACATTCATTCGAATTGCGTAATGTACGCGGCTCTGCAGTGCCCGTGACTTTGGACTATCTATCGATTGCATCTAGCTGACGTACAATCTCAGGGCGACTACATCTTGTTCACTCACGAAGGTGGTGTTGATGTTGGTGATGTCGACGCGAAGGCGGAGAAGCTTTTGATTCCCGTCGATTTGTCCGAGTACCCTTCTAACGAGACCATCGCCAAGTCCCTGCTGGGTAAGGTTCCCAAGGGCGTGCACAACGTCCTGGTTGACTTCATCACAAGACTGTATGCTGTCTATGTCGATTGCCAGTTTTCATACCTTGAGATCAACCCCTTGGTCGTGATTCCCAACGCGGACAAGACGTCTGCGGAGGTCCACTTCCTCGACCTTGCCGCCAAGATTGACCAGACTGCCGAGTTCGAGTGTGGTGCCAAATGGGCCATCGCACGGAGCCCTGCTGCCCTCGGCATGAGGCCCTCCTCCGACGGCAAGACCTCGATTGACGTTGGTCCTCCGCTGGAGTTCCCTGCGCCATTCGGGCGCGAGATGACCAAGGAGGAAGCGTGAGTTCACATACCTAATGTGGGGGCCGTTACTGATTGCTGCAGTTACATCGCCTCTCTCGATGCGAAGACTGGTGCCTCGCTCAAGTTGACCGTCCTGAACCCCGTCGGGCGTGTGTGGACACTGGTTGCTGGTGGTGGTGCGTCCGTTGTCTACGCCGACGCCATCGCCTCTGCCGGCTTCGCCAGCGAGTTGGCCAACTACGGAGAGTACTCTGGTGCTCCCAGCGAGAGCCAGACGTACCTGTACGCAAGGACGGTCCTTGACCTGATGCTGCGTGTCGACAAGCACCCTGAAGGCCGCATCCTCTTCATCGGAGGTGGTATTGCCAACTTCACAGTATGCTCTCGCAATTCACATCCTGCTGAAGACCTAGCCACTGACCGAACAAACAGAATGTCGCGTCCACCTTCAAGGGTGTCATCCGTGCCCTGCGGGAATTTGCGCCCGTCCTAATCGAGCATAACATCCAGATCTGGGTCCGTCGTGCTGGCCCCAATTACCAGGAGGGACTTAAGAACATCAAGTCTGCTGGCCAAGAGCTTAAGTTGAACATCAAAGTCTATGGACCTGAGTGTAGGCCGTCCTTCTCCTTCTCCAATACTTCTCTTTTGCTAAGTTGTTGCCCTAGGTCACGTCTCTGGCATTGTCCCCATGGCGCTCCTGGGCAAGAACCCCAGTGGAGTCCAGGAGTACTCCGGTTAGGTCTGGTCTCGACTTTCTCTTTTTCTTTTCAAAATAAAAAGGTCACGATAGCTAGGGTTTTGGGATGGGGTGATGCGGGTTTAACTTCCTTCTTCTCAATACTTTTAGAAATGTGTGATGTGCTGTGTCTATGGGTTTAATTTTACATGGACGGGAGGGGGATCTTTCTGTCTTCTGTTTCTTTTTCTCCTTCACCTCGTTCTGTTTCTAAGGGTAAAGGAGATGGTTCGATGAGGGGAACAAGAGGTCGTAAATTCGATGGGAATTTACTTCGCTACTTGTGCCTGCGAGTCGTGAGCCGTGCGGCGACGAGTGATGTGATTGGGCTGCGACATGTGGTGGCACTCGGATTTCCTCATCATGACATGCCCTATGGTCACTCGTGTGTTGTCGGCCCAGATGGGATCTTAGATAATGCGCGTGCACATGAGTGAATTCTATTACTGTGTATACTATCTCATCATGCTGCTGCCCGTGATTGTTACTTGACTGCCAACCTGCTTACACACTTCTCCAACTTCCGAGTGTCCCCAGTCCCAAGTTGCGAGTCAGTATATAGCCGGCCACCACGGCTCCCGTGCGATCCCTATTCTACATACGGTAGTAACTACGGCTCGGCTCGACTCGGTCAGAGTGATATCGGATGGTTTCGCCTCACAGCTCATAGCCCATTGTTCATAGCCCGACATCGACAATTCTCCAATAGTCCATTGCTCCCGCGGGTTGCCCACACACACACACACACACACACACACATATATATATATATATATATGTAAGTACAAGCATGTCATTACGCACCCACCCCACTTCGCTACGCCTGCGCGCGAAAGATGACCTTCTGTACCATCATGCGATCGAATAGATCGTACCCCTCCACCGCGTCCGAGAGCGGCAAGATGTTGTCTGCCATGAAGCCGAAGCGGTGTCCCTGCTGCTTGAGGACCTCCAGGGCGTCTGGGAACACGCTGCGGACGGGACATCTTCCGAACTGGAGCTTGATGTTCTTCGCATACGCTTCCGCGCCCGATATCGGGATCTGTGTTTTTGTTAGATTGCCGAGGGAGGAGCAAAAGGGGGGGGGGACCTCGGCATTGTGCACACCGACGCTACTGATGGTGCCGAAGGGGCGGACGATATCGTACGCGAGCCGCAGAGCGGGCGGGAGTCCGACGACCTCCATGACGACGTCGGCGCCGCGGCCGTCGGTGGCTGCGAGGAGCCGCTCCTTGAGGCCTGCCATGTCGTCGACGAAGTTGAGCGGCTCCGCGCCGAGGGACCGCGCGAGCTCGAGCCGGCTCGGGACGCTGTCGATCGCGAACAGGCGCGCGGGTCCGTACTCGAGCGCCGCCACGACCGCGCAGAGTCCCACCGGGCCGCAGCCGACCACCACCGCCACGCTGCTGCCGTGGCGGGAGGAGGGGAGCGTCGAGAATGCGTTGCGAGCTGCGAAAAAGCCCGTCGGGAACTGCGGACAACCCCGGGTAGGTCAGTGGAAAGGGGAGGAGATGAAGTGGAGGGCGGGAGAGGCAGGTACATACGATGTCGGCCATCAACACGGCGATCTCTTCCGGGACCTCGGGCGGCCGAAGGAATAGCGTCCCGTCCGCGAGCGGGACCCGTACGTACTCCGCCTGTGCGCCGTCCAGGAGCGGACAGCCGAAGAGGAGCACCTTTTCGCACCGGGAGGATTCGCCGTTCTTGCAGTAGAAGCAGTTCATACTTTCGATCCCATCACATCAGCCCGCCGCCCCCATATCGGAAATAACGACATATACATATATACCAGGAAACCGTGAACGGCGCAACGACGTTGTCCCCCACGCTGAACCCCTTGACATCGGCGCCGATCTCGACGATCTCACCTGTGAACTCGTGGCCCATGATGAAGCCGGCCTCGCTCTGCTGGTGGCCGCGGTAGACGTGGAGCTCGCTGCCGCACAGCGCCGTGAGCGAGACCTTGACGATCGCATCGGTGACTTGCTGGAGCGTCGGGATTGGACGGCGCTCGACCGAGACGTGCCTGGGACCGTGGAAGACCACCGCCTTCATTGTTTTGTCTGCCATTTTTTGGTTTGTTTTTTGCCTGCACGAAGATCGAAGGGAGCCGGAAGAGAAAAGCTACCAGCTACCTACATATGACGCCGAAGCCGAAGCCAAACTGTGGGGAATGGCCGTCCCCCGCGTCACATCACGGTTGCACATCACCCTCCACATGACCCATACTGCGGTAAGCCTAATGTCCGTATCACCATCACCAAACCCCACTCGATATTCCCGTTTGTAGACAATTCAACACGGCAGAAGGAAAGCTTAGCTGCCGGGGTATGTTAAATTAGATACGAAGATGATAATCAATGAGTTCTTTGTTTTTGCGTACTCATTTCTCAACAGGTGTAGGCCTATCGGGGCCGGCGAGGCGAACTCTTCTCCTCTCTCTCTCTTTCTCGGTAGGGGAAAAAAAACTTATGAAATCTAGTTGGATGGAATTCCATTACCAAGGACAACATGTGACAGGAAGTAAATTATGAGGGATTGTTTGGGAAGAAAAATGGACAGTGAGGTGAATAGAGAGTGAGGATAGAAAGGAGAAAGTAGAGAGGGAAAAAAGACTTGAATGAACCCACAAGAAATTGGGGAAAGTAAAAAAGGAGAAAATATTCACCCCTTTGCGCAGACAAGATAAAGTCCATACCAATGAGTGAGTCCGTCAAACAAAAAAACGAACAAAAAAAACAAACACCGCTAAACACCGTTCCGACATAAAATGGACAAAGGAGATGATACGATGGACCTCCAACTTTCGAACCGCTTCAAGTGCACCTCTGTCCCCGCCCTTCCACCTCCGGGCCGAATACGCAACAAGCCGTGGGTAATGTGCAGTTGCAAGCAACACATTGTTTCGTCGGATAAAATCGTGGAAGCTAAGGAATCGAAGGAACAGGAACGGACTGCCAGAGTCGTATCGCATCGTGTCAAGTGTGTTCGCTCTCTCTCTATTGGTCCTTTTTTAACTTGAATAAGAAAGGAGTCAGTTCTGGCACACCGTAATCCACAAGCTTCCAAGACGGAGAGACCAACCTGGACCAACAATTCCGCCTCAAGGATAAACTTGTTCTCCTTGTACTGCTCCTGAGGCTCATACGCCTTGTCGTATTTCCAGCCGACGATGGTATCGCACTGTCGACACCTGATGTCGCGCACCACATGGCGGCCTGTCGTCATGGTCCGTTCGTCGGGCGCGTCTTCGATGACGTTGACTACGTTCGAAAAAAGATAGGCCTTTCCGTGTTGACCTCTGAAATTCTGTGACAAAATCCAAAAACCGGTCAGTCTTTCATTCTGCCCATGAAGCTATAGAAAACGACGGATAGGAACCCTTCTTCCTGCGTACGGGGAATAGGCATGGGTGGGAGAGTCGGATAGAGAGGATAGTGAGCTGCCGTGCACTAGCTGTTCTCCGTCACGCACGTCGGGTCCCACACACGTGCATGTAGTACGGAAGGAGGGGCTGACAGCGTGGAAGCAGGAAGTCGCAGGAACAGGCAGTTGCGGCGGGGCGGCGGGGCGGAACTCACCCGGCTGATGATGTCCTCATGATTTGAGAGATGCGCTTTGCATGACTTGCACATGTAGATGCGCGAGGAGCTGAGGTAGACGTTGTACGAGAGGCCCATTTTGGAGTCCTTTCTTTACTCTGGTTTTTGTCCTGTCCCGCCGCTTTCCCTCTTCTTGTTTGGCCGGTGCGTGGGAGGCGTAGAGCTGGCGGAGCTATGTCTGGGTACTAGCTGAAGGACGTGTCTGTAGCTCGGACTATCGGACGATGCGAAGGTGTGCACTTTCCAAACGACGACGACGACAAGAGCAATGGCAGCGAGACGATGACGGAAGATGTTTTTGAAAGCTTCACGGGGAAAGTGAGATGGAGTTCTCGCGTAGAAGGTCTCGACGTGAGGGGTGCTGTGAGAGTTGTTTGGGGTGGCGGGGAGTGTGGTCGAATCCAAGGCCTTCAGGAGCTTCGGAGGTAGAGAGGTAGATAATAGCAGCGGGGAGGA